>Ga0182742_1001391_pt1 | contig 31253 bp, 28 predicted proteins | sample eDN5th37CBELigMG_FD_128880 | JGI IMG/M metagenome (GOLD analysis project Ga0182742, IMG submission 128880) | Enriched Miracle-Growth compost microbial communities from Emeryville, California, USA - eDNA 5th pass 37_C BE-Lig MG (version 2)... ... | reverse complement strand
GAGCGCTGCGAGCCCGGTGACGCCTCGTCGTCGAGGTCCAGCAGCGCGTCGATGTGCGCCACCAGCGCGGACGCCTCGCGCGTCCCGACGCCGAGCAGGACCTCGCGGCAGGCGATCAACAGCTCGTCGCGCAGCTCGAGCGCCTCGGCGAGATCCGGCTCGCTCATCCGGACGGGCCGAACGACTGCGTGCGGATGACGGGCTCGCCCGCGGCGTCGGAGGCGTCGAGGTCGACCGTGGCGACGATCGCCCAGTCGTGGTTGCCCTCGGGGTCGTCGATGATCTGGCGCACGGTCCAGGTGCGGCCGGCGCGCTCGACGATGAACAGCTCGGGCGAGCGGGCGGAGGGGCCGTCGTTGAGCGCCTCGTACTCGTCCCAGTAGGCGCCGAGCGCCTCCTCCCAGTTGACCAGCGGCCGGGTCTCGCCCTCGAGCTGGGCGAGCTCGGCGTAGCGGTCGCGGGCGGCGAGCTGGACCTTCTGGAACATCGCGTTGCGGACCATCACGCGGAAGGCGCGCTCGTTGGCGGTGATCGGGCGCGGCGGGGCGAGCGTCTCGCCCGCGGCGGCGGCCTCGGCGGCCCTGGCCACCGACTCCGGGTCGGTCAGGGCCTCCCATTCGTCGAGCAGGCTGGAGTCGATCTGGCGCACCATCTCGCCCAGCCACTCGACGATGTCGTCGAACTCGTCGGTCTTGACGCGCTCGGGCACGGTCTGGCGCAGCGCGCGGTAGGTGTCGGAGAGGTAGCGCAGGACGAGGCCCTCGGCGCGCGCGATGCCGTAGTAGGCGATGAACTCGGTGAACGTGCGCCCCCACTCGTACATGTCGCGCACGACCGACTTGGGCGAGAGGTCGCTCTCGAGCACCCACGGGTGCGTCTCGCGGTAGTCGGCGAGGGCGCGCTCGAGCGGCTCGGCCAGCGGCTTGGGGTAGGTGATGTCCTCGAGCAGCGCCATCCGCTCCTCGTACTCGATCCCCTCGGCCTTCATCGCGTTCACGGCCGCCTCGCGCTCCTTGTTGGCCTGCGCCATCAACACCGGGAACGGGTCGTCGAGGATCGCCTCCACGACGCTGAGCACGTTGAGCGCGAAGTCCTCGTCCTCGGGGTCGAGCAGGTCGAACGCCGCCAGCGCGAAGGACGCGAGCGGCTGGTTGAGCGCGAAGTCGTCCTGCAGCGCGGGCGCGAGCTGCAGCGTGCGGCCGTACTCGTCGGGCGGGTCGATCCGCTCGAGCACGCCCGAGGCCAGCAGCTCCTCCTGCAGCTTGGCCGCCTGCTCGGCCAGCCGCGCGCGGCCGCGCTCGTCCTCGTGGTTGTCCTGGGTGAGCGTGCGCAGCGCGTCCGCGGGGTCGCAGCGCTGGTTGATGACGTTGAGGATCATCGCGTGGTTGACGCGCATGCGCGAGACCAGCGGCTCGGGCTGGGCGTGCTTGAGCCGCTCGAAGGTCTCCTCGGTCCAGCTGACGGCGCCGTCGGCGGGCTTGACCTTCTGCACGCGCTTGAGCTTCTTGGGGTCGTCGCCGGCCTTCGCGATCCGGCGCGCGTTCTCGATCGTGTGCTCTGGCGCCTGGACGACGACGTAGCCGGACGTGTCGAAGCCGGCGCGGCCGGCGCGGCCGGCGATCTGGTGGAACTCGCGCGCCTTGAGCAGCCGGTGGTTGGTGCCGTCGAACTTCGCCAGGCCCGTGAAGACCACCGTGCGGATCGGGACGTTGATCCCGACGCCCAGGGTGTCCGTGCCGCAGATCACCTTCAGCAGCCCGGTCTGGGCGAGCTGCTCGACCAGGCGCCGGTAGCGCGGCAGCATCCCGGCGTGGTGGACGCCGATCCCGGAGCGCACGAGCTTGGACAGCGTCTTGCCGAAGCCGGCCGCGAAGCGGAAGCCGCCGATCACCTCGGCGATCGCGTCGCGCTCGGAGCGCGAGCACAGCTTGGCCGACAGCAGCGACTGTGCGCTCGACAGCGCCGAGGCCTGCGTGAAGTGCACGACGTAGATCGGCGCGCGGTCGGAGCTCGTGAGCTCCTCCAGCAGCTCGTGCAGCGGCTGCACCGACCACGAGAAGTACAGCGGGACGGGCCGCTCGGCGTCGTCGACGACCGCGGTCTCGCGCCCGGTGCGCCGGGTCAGGTCCTCGCGCAGCGCCGTGACGTCCCCGAGCGTCCCCGACATCAGCAGGAACTGCGCCTGCGGCAGCATCAGGATCGGCACCTGCCACGCCCACCCGCGCTGCGGGTCGGCGTAGAAGTGGAACTCGTCCATCACGACCTGCCCGACATCGGCGTCCTTGCCCTCGCGCAGCGCGATGTTGGCCAGCACCTCGGCCGTGCAGCAGATGATCGGCGCGTCGCTGTTGACCGCCGCGTCGCCTGTGAGCATGCCGACGTTCTCGGCGCCGAAGATCGCGCACAGCTGGAAGAACTTCTCCGACACCAGCGCCTTGATCGGCGCGGTGTAGAACGTGATCCGGCGGTCGGCGAGCGCGGCGAAGTGCGCGGCGACCGCGACCGTCGACTTCCCGGAGCCCGTCGGCGTGGCCAGGATCACGTTGTTGCCGCTGAAGAGCTCGATCGCGGCCTCTTCCTGGTGCGCGTACAGGCTCAGGCCCTGCCCGGCCGTCCACTCCAGGAACGCCTCGTAGACGGCGTCGGCGTTTGACTCTCGGGGCAGGACGTCGAGGAGCCGCATCGACGAGCCAGTATGGCGGTCAGGGCCTGCGGCGCCGCGCGCGTACCGGACGCCGCCGGATGCGCCGCCGCCGCAGGTGCGTCCTGCGCCGGCGGCGCGGCCGCCCCCGTGGCGGACGGCGGGTCACGACCGCCGGACGAGGACGTTGCCGAGCGTCGTGCGCGCCCGCACCTCGACCTTCTCGGCCGCGGGCCCGGGCGCGTCGGCGGGCGTCAGCGCGTTGTGCACCCGGCCGGCCGCGGCGTTGGCGTCCAGCCAGGCCGTCGCGCCCTCGCGGATCCCGACCTCGACGTCGCCGACCTTGGTCTCGAGCACGACCGTCCCGCGCGCGACGTCGTCCGCGCGCACGTCGCCGTTGGCGGCCTTGGCCACGACGCCGGCTTCTGCCCGCGCGACGGCGAGCGCGCCGTTGGCGCCGTGCAGACGCAGCTCGCCGTGGGCGGTGCCGACCCAGGTGTCGCCGTTGGAGTTCTTGATCACGCCGGTGCCGGCGAGCTCGGTCACGCGCACGTCGCCCGAGCCCGTGCTGATCTCGGCGTGGCCGGCGACGCGCCCGACGTCGACGTCGCCCGCGCCCGACTTGAGCTGGAGGCGCTCGGCGCTGTCGATCCGGACCTGGCCGAGGCCGGTCTTGACCCGGCATTCGCCCAGCGGGCCCACGGTCGTGAGGTCCGCGAGCGCGCCCGCCGCGTCCAGGTCCGAGCCGGCGGGCAGTTCGACCGCGACCTCGATCGCACCGCCCTGCCCGCGCGTCGTCCAGGCGCGCAGCTTCGACGACTTGACGATCAGCTGGCCGTCCGCGTATTCGACGCGGGTCCGCTCGGCGGCCTGCACGTCCTCGCGGTTGCCGGCGTCGGCGGGGCGCACGTCGACGGTCGTGTCGGCGCGCTCGCCGGCCGTGACCCGCACGTCGCCGCCGGCGACGGCGACGATCGCGCGGATCGGCTGCGGCGTCTCGAAGACCTGCATCAGCGCACCCACCCCGTGAAGGACTGGCCGATCCGACCGCCTCGCCGCTCGCCGCCCGCCACCGCGGTGGCGATCGCGCGCACCAGCCAGGCGTTGACCGAGAGGCGCTCGCGCGCCGCTGCGCGCTCGACGTCCGCCTTCAGCTGGTCAGGCAGGCGGAGGTTGATGCGCGCCGTCGCGGCATCGTCTGGCACCACGGCGATGTCATCGTGATCCGCCTCCGGCGGGCTGACGACGAACTCGGGTTCGCCGCCGCGCAGCCGCACTTCCACGGAGCCCGGCGCCAGCTCGCGCGTGATCTCGTCCGCGGCGGCGGAAAGCGCGTCGAGCAGCATCAGGCGGACGGATGACTCGAGCGGAGCCGCGAGCCGCTCGGCCAGGTCGCGCGCCTCCTCGCCCCCGGCCTCGGCGGCGACCGCGAGGTCGCGGCGCAAGGTTTCAACGTACGGAGACAACTGCATGACACCATAGTGACACTACAATGATGCCATCGCAACCCGTCCGGTCGAGAACCCATTCGGCTCATCCTCCGCGCGCGTCCCGCCGATACGGCCCGCATGGAACAGCGTGCGCGATTCGCCAGGCCACCGCGGGAAGCGGTCGTGGTCTCACGCCAGCCGATCCTCGACCACCTCGAGCGGATCGTGGCCTACGAGCTGCTCGCACCCGCGGCGGACGGCGATCCGGCGGCGGGGACGCTGGTGCACGCGATCGCCGACATCGGGCTGCAGCGCCTCGTCGGCGCGCGCCCGGCGCACGTCGACGTCACGCGCTCGTTCCTGCTGACCGCGCGCCCGCTCCCGCTCGCCCCCGAGCTGGTGGTGCTCGAGGTCCCCGCCGACGCGCCCGCCGACGACCTCCTGCTGGCCGTGCTGCGCGACGCGCGCGCCGAAGGCTTCGCGATCGCGCTCGACCGCTTCCACGCCGGCACGGACCAAGCGCTGCTCGAGCTGGCGTCCAGCGCCAAGCTCGACGTCGACGCACTCGACGAGGACGAGCTCGACGCCGCCGTCACCGTCGCCCGCGGCCTCGGGCTGCAGCTGATCGCCTCCGGCGTGCACACGCGCGACGCCTACGGGCGCTGCCGCGGCCTGGGCTTCGACGCCTTCCAGGGCCAGTACTTCGCCGAGCCCGTCGTCATCAGCGGCGCCTCGATCCCCACCTACCGCCTGCGCGCGCTGTCGCTGCTGGCGGCGGGCGAGGCCACCTCGTTCGAGCAGCTCGAGCGCGTGATCATCGAGGACCCGGGGCTGTCGCTGAAGCTCGTCAAGCTCGTGAACTCCGCGTTCTTCGCCGGCCGCCACCGGGTCGGCACCGTCCGCCAGGCGCTGATGGCGCTCGGCTCGGTCGCGGTCCGCCGCTGGGCGTCGCTGTTCGTGCTCGCCGGCATCACCGACCGGCCGACGCACGTGCTCGAGATCGGCCTGCTGCGCGGGCGCCTGGCCGAGCTCGTCGCGACCCGCACGCCCGGCGCCGAGCCCGAGCGCGCCTTCACCGTCGGCCTGTTCTCGGTCGTCGACTCGCTGCTGGGCATGCGCATGCCGGCGCTGCTGGAGGACCTGCCGTTCGACGAGCGCACGTCGCGCGCGCTCGCCGCCCACGAGGGCCCCGAAGGCCGGCTGCTGGCCGGCGTGCTGGCCTACGAGGCCGGCGACTTCGACGGCTGCTCGCTCGCCGGCGTCAGCCTCGTCGACCTCGCGCACGCCTATGGCGAGGCGCTCGACTGGACCGACGGCGCGATGGTCCAGCTGACGGCTTAGAGGCGCAGCGCGGCCGCCAGCTCCTCGTCGGAGGGGTTGCTGAGCTGGTCGCCGCCGCGCGTGAGCACGACCGGCGTGTCCGCGTCGGTCAGGCCCAGGTGCGCGAGCAGAACGTTCGCGCTGTCGTCGGTCTCGGTGTCCGTCCAGACATGCTCGAGGCCGTGGCGGCGCACGAACGCCAGCAGCCGCTGCGAATCCGGCGAGCTGCCCGGCCCGATGATCCGCACGCGGCTGGAGATCCCCAGCAGCAGCGAGCGGCGCAGCAGGTAGGCGCGGGTCACGGTGTCGCGCAGCGTGGCGTCGGCGGCGAACGCCTCCCGCAGCCGGTCCCCGGGCACGACCAGCACCTCGCTCGGCCGGGCCGCGACCGGCGTCAGCATCGTCGCCTGCCCGCTGAGCACGCCGAGCTCGCCGAGGAAGCGGCCCTCGCCGTGGGCGGTGCGGACGACGTTCGCGCCCCCGTAGTCGTCGACCATCGCCACCAGCCCCGAGAGCACGACGACGAAGTCCGAGCTCGGGCGCCCGTCGCCGAACAGCGGCTGCCCCTTCTCCAGCGAACGGCGGCGGCCGAACTCCTCGAGGACCGCGAGCTCGCGCGGCGTCAGCCGCGGGAACGCGCCCGAGCCGTCCGGGCTCTCGCTCACGCCGTCGAGCTCGAGCTCGCCGCGGGCGCGCGGCTCCTCCGCGCTCAGGCGCCCGATCGACGGCAGCGGGATCGCGACGCGCTGCTCCCCCGTCCGCTCCTCCGCCCCGCCGGCGCCGAGCGCCTTCGCCAGCGCCGCGGCGTCGTAGCGGCCGAGCTGGCGCGTGCCGTTGACGAAGAACGTCGGCGTCCCGTCGGCGCCGCTGTTCTGCGCGCTGGCCACGTCCTCGCGCACGCGCTTGGCGTACACGCCGGTGCCGAGCTCGCGCGCGAAGCGCTCCACGTCGAGCCCGAGGCGCGCCGCGTATTCGATCAGGTCGGTCGCGTCGAGCCGGTCCTGGTTGGCGAACAGCAGGTCGTGCATCTCCCAGAAGCGCCCCTGGGCGCCCGCCGCCTCGGCCGCCTCGGCGGCCAGCTCGGCCTGCGGGTGCACGTCGGGCAGCGGCAGGTGGCGGAAGACGTAGCGCAGCGAGTCGCCGAACTGCTCGCGCAGCGCGTTGACCGTGCCGGTCGCGGTGCTGCAGAACGGGCACTGGAAGTCGCCGTACTCGACGAGCTCGAGCGGCGCGTCGAGCGGGCCGCGGATGTGGTCGACCGCGGGGTCGACGGGCCGGTCGAGCGCCACGATCGGCGCGCCCTCCTCCGTGCGCGTGAGCCGGAAGATCGCCCAGCCGAGCAGGACGGCGAGCACGGAGGCCGCGAGCACGCCGAGCCGGGCCTCGTCCTGCAGCTGCGGGTCGTCGAAGGCGAGCTCGACGACGAACAGCGAGATCGTGAAGCCGATGCCGGCCAGCGCCGCGCCGCCCCACAGGTCGCCCTTGCGCACGTGCTCGGGCAGCCGCCCGAGCCCGAAGCGCACGCCGAGCGTGCTGGCCAGCCCGATGCCGAACAGCTTGCCGAGCACCAGGCCGCCGATCACGCCGTGCGTGACGGGCGAGCGGATCGCCGCCTCGATCAGCTCGCCGTCGATCACGACGCCGGCGTTGGCGATCGCGAAGATCGGGACGATCACGAAGCTCGTCCACGGGTGCAGGAGCTCCTGCAGGCGCTCGTTGGGCGAGACCGCGCGCTCGACCGAGAGCTTGGCCGAGCGGGCGAGCTCGGGCAGCGGCGACTGCCCGAACGCGCGCGCCAGCGCGCCCGCGCGCCGGACCTCCTCCTGGCTCGGCGGGTAGACCGACACGAGCAGGCCGACGACGACGCCGCCGAGCGTCGGGTGCACGCCCGAGGCCACCATCGCCACCCACAGGGCGGCGCCGACGACGAAGTACGCCGGCCCGCGCCAGACGCGCAGGCGGCCGAGCGTGAAGATGATCAGCACGCAGACCGCCGAGGCGCCGAGCGCGAGGACGTTGATGTCCTCCGAGTAGAAGACCGCGATCGCGAGCAGCGCGCCGATGTCGTCCACGACCGAGAGCGAGAGCATGAACACGCGCAGCTGGGCCCCGAACGCCGGGCCGACGAGCGCGAGCGCGCCGAGCACGAACGCGGTGTCGGTCGCCATCGCGATGCCCCAGCCGCGCGCGGCCTCGCCGCTCGGGTTCAGCGCCAGGTAGATCACGGCCGGCAGCACGAGCCCGGCGATCGCGGCGACGGTCGGGATCGCGACCTGGCGGCGGTCGGTCAGCTCCCCCATCGAGAGCTGGCGCCGCAGCTCCAGCCCGATCACGAAGAAGAAGAACACCATCAGGCCGTCGTTGACCCAGTGCTGCAGGCTGGCGCTGTAGACGTCGTCGCCCGCGCCGACCGAGATCTCCAGGTGCCAGAACTCCTGGTAGGAGTCGCCGAACGGGGAGTTCGCCCACAGCAGCGCGAAGATCGTCGCGGCCAGCAGGAGCCCGGCGCTGCCGGTCTCCGTGCGCAGGTACGCGCGCAAGGGGGCCGCGAACTGGCCGACCAGCTCCCGCGTCGGAGTTCTCAGGTGAGGCGCATCGGCCAAGACGCGCGCATTCAAGCGCATTAGAGTGGCGAGCTTGCGCGTGCCCGTTCTCGCCGCCGTTCTCGCCCTCGGGCTCGCCGCGCCCGCAGGGGCCGCCGTCAAGCTCGGCGAGGGCAACTGGACCTACTTCACCGACCCGCGCGTGGTCACCCGCGCCGGCGCCGTCTACTCGGGCTGGATCTCCACGGGCGGGCGCGTGACCGTGACCAAGTACGACCCGGCGACGCGCCGCCGGCAGAGCAAGGTCGTGGGCGCGACGGGCGTCGACGACCACAACAACCCGGCGCTGCACATGCGCCCGGACGGGCGGCTGATGGTGTTCTTCTCCCCGCACAGCGGGCGCTACGAGCCCAAGGACCGGGTCTCGCGCATGTACTACCGCGTCGCCACACGCCCGCACAGCGTCGCCGCGTGGGGGCCGACGCACCACGTCCCGACCAACGCCCGCGGGCGGCTCGGCTACACGTACCCGAACCCGATCGCGCTCCCGGGCGGGCGGCTGTGGCTGTCCTGGCGCGGCGGCGGCTGGCTGCCGACGTACTCGATCTACAAGGACGGCCGTTGGTCGCGGGCGCGCGAGATCGTGCGCGGGCCGGACGGGCAGCGCCCCTACGCCAAGTACGCCGCGGGCCGCGGGGGCACCGTGCACATCGCGTTCACCGAGGCCCATCCCGAGCGCCGCCGGACGCGCGTGCACTACCTGCGCTACCGCGCCGGGCGCGGCTTCTACCGCGCCGACGGCAGCCTGGCCGGGACGCGCACGCCGCTGGCCAGCAGCCGCGCCGACCTCGTCCACCCCTACGACGACAAGCTCGGGCGCCCGTGGGTGATGGACGTCGCCGACGACGGGCGCGGCCGGCCCGTGATCGTCTACGCCGTCGGCTACTGGCGCAGCCACCAGTACTTCTGGTACGCGCGCTGGACGGGCAAGCGCTGGCTGCGGGCGCAGATCGCGCCCGCCTTCGGCTCCACGCGCAACCTCGGCGCCGGGCGCTTCCAGACGGGCGGGATCGTGCTCGACCACCGCGACCCGCGCCGCGTCTACCTGACGCGCGTGGTCGGCGGGCTCGGGCGCATCGAGCAGTGGCAGACGACCGACCGCGGCGCGACGTGGGCGTTCGTGAAGACGCTCAGCCCGGTGGGGCAGAACTGCTTCCGCCCCGCCGCGCCGGCGTCAGGCGAGAGCCGGATGGTGGTCTTCGTCTGCGGCCGCGTGCAGCACTGGCAGCGCTACGCGACGCGGATCACCGCGGCCGAGCCGGCGCGCTGAGGCGCCGGCCCGGCCCGCGGGTCTCAGCGTTCCTTGACCACCATCGCGCTGCCCGCGCCGCGGCGCACGGGCTCGGCGGCGGCGACGAAGCGGCCGCGCGGCAGGAACTCGATGCCGGTGGCGGCGCCGATCTCGCCCTGCGGGGGACCGAACGCGTGGTCGTACCCGGCGGTCAGCGCGACGGCATCGCCGGCCAGGAACTCCTCCTCGGCCCCCGTGGTGGCGGTGTTGCGCTGGCTGGCGCGCGGCGCGGCGATCGCGCCCGGCAGGTCCTTGCCCAGCTCGAGCCGCTCGAGCAGGATCTGCAGCACGGTGGTGATGATCGTCGACCCGCCCGGGGAGCCGACGGCCAGCACCGGCTTGCCATGGCGGGTGACGATCGTCGGCGCCATCGAGCTGCGCGGGCGCTTGCCGCCCTCGACGCGGTTGGCCGCGGTCAGGCTGCCGAAGTCGAAGTCGGTCAGCTCGTTGTTGAGCAGGAAGCCCCAGCCCGGGACGACGATGCCGTTGCCGCCCGTGGACTCGATCGTGAACGTGTAGGACACGACCGTGCCGTGCTTGTCGGCGACGGTCAGGTGCGTCGTCGACGGGCCCTCGTGGTCATCCGCGGGCTGCGCGGCCGGGCCGCAGTCGCCCGGGTCGACCACGGCGTTGGCGGCCTTGGGGCCGATCATCGCGCGCCGGCCGGCCGCGAACTGCTTGGAGAGCAGGCACGCGAGCGGGACCTTGATGAAGTCCGAGTCGGCCAGGTAGAGGCCGCGGTCGGCGAACGAGTAGCGCGAGGCCTCGAGGAAGTAGTGCAGCGCCCGCGTGCGGTCCGCGCCCAGGTCCGGGACGCCCTCGAGGATGTTCAGCGCCTCGCCGACGGTCGAGCCGCCGCTCGACGGCGGGCCCATGCCCCACACGTCCAGGCCCTTGTAGCTGACCTTCGTCGGCGCGCGCTCGGGCGCGCGGTAGGCGGCGATGTCGGCCTCGGTCATGTCGCCGGGGCGCCACACGTGGTCGGCGCCGGGGCCGGTGGGCGGGTTCTGCGCGGCCTTCGCCATCGCCTTGGCGATCGGGCCGCGGTAGAAGCCGCGCGCGCCCTCACGGGCGATCTTCTCGTAGGCGCGGGCCATGTCCGGGTTGCGCAGGATCGTGCCGACGTCGCGCGGCGTCCCGTCCGGGTCGAGGTAGATCTTGGCCGTCGACGGGATGTCGTCGAAGAAGGGGACGTTGGGCTCGGTCTGGTCGAAGAACGTCTGGTCGATCACGAAGCCCTTGCGGGCGACGTCGATGCCGGCCTCCAGCGCCTTGCGCAGCGACTTGGTGCCGTAGCGCTGCAGCGCGCGCTCCCAGGTCGCGACCGTGCCCGGCACGCCCGCCGAGCGGCCGCTCCAGCGCGCGTCGGCGAACGGCAGCGGCGCGCCGTTCTCCCAGAACGAGTCCGGCTGCATCGCCTTGGGCGCGGTTTCGCGGCCGTCGATCGTCGTCACCTTGCCGTGACGGGTGCGGATGACCATGAACCCGCCGCCGCCGATGCCGGCCGAGAACGGCTCGGTCACGCCGAGCACGCCGGCGGCCGCCACGGCCGCGTCGACGGCGTTGCCGCCCTTGCGCAGCATGTCGATCGCGGCGTCGGTGGCGAGCACGTCGACGGTCGCGGCCGCGCCGCCCGCGCCGACCGCGGTCGCCTTCTTGACCGGTGGCTTGTGGTGGCCGGGTCCCCCGTGGCCCGGTCCGCCGTGGCCGGGCTTGCCGTGGCCGGGCTTGCCGTGGCCGGGCTTGCCGTGGCCGGGCTTGCCGTGACCTGGCTTGCCAGGGCCGGGCTTGCCGTGGCCTGGCCCGTGGTGGCCACGTTCCTCTTGCCCGTTGCCGCCGTGTCCGTGGTCCCGCTCAGGACCCCGCCCGTCCGCGAGCGCAGTCGCGGAACCCGCGCCCAGCGCGATCGCGACGCCGGCGGTGAGCAACACGCGTCTCATCGAGAATCCTCCCGTCGGATACGCGTCCGAACATTACTCCGGAAAGCGTGCGACGGCGGTGGCGCGCTATGCGGTCAGCGTGGCGCGCTCGGGCGCCAGCGACCGGCGCAGCGAGGTCAGGCAGCGCTGGCGGATCGGGCCGATGCTCCCGTGCGGGATGCCCAGCGCGGAGGAGATCTCGGCGTAGCTCGGGGCGGGCTCGGCGAACAGCATCCGCATCAGCTGCTCGTGGCGCTCGGGCAGCTGCGCGAGCGCCTGCTCGAGCAGGGCGCGCGTGACGTCGGCCTCGAACGGGTCGCCGTACTCGTCCGGGCCCGAGAGGTGGTCGCCGAGGTCGGCGTCCGTGGGCTGCACGCGCCGGCCGGCCTCCACCGCGCGCAGGCTTTCGCGCCGCGCGGTCGTGGTCAGCCAGCCCGGGAGCGCCCGCGCGTCGCGGACGCGGCCGATGTTGTTGTACAGGCGCAGCAGCGTCTCCTGCGCGACGTCCTCGGCCTCGAACGCGTTCAGGCCGTGCGCGGCCGCGACCCGCTTGACGTGCGCGCGGAAGCGGGTGACCAGCGCGGTCCAGGCGAGCGCGTCGCCGGACGAGGCGGCCGCGACCATGTCCTCCAGCTCGGCGGGGCGCCGGCGCTGCGCGGCCTTGCGCCGGCGCTCCTCGTCGAGGGCGGCGAGGTAGCTGCGGTCATGGTGGAGCATCGTCACTTGCCTCGCGGCCTGCGGGGCCTGGCGAACGTGCGGTTGACCCGCGCCCGCCGGTGCAGTTCGGTGATGTGCTCCAGGACGAAGGGGGTGACGTTGGGGTTCATGCCGCGGACGCTACGGGCGCCGTGACGGCGCTCCCACGCCATCTGCCGCCCTCTGAACCCGTCATTTGACGGGCTCAGCCGACGGCGTGCAGCGCCTCGAGCGCCTCGCGGTCGAGCACCCGGATCTCGCGCCGGCGCGTCTGCACGCACTTCAGCGAGCGCATCGTCTGCAGCGCGCGGCCGACCGACTCGATCGACGAGCCCGTCGCCCCCGCCAGTTCCTCCTGCGAGAGCGGGAAGTCGATCCGGATCGCGCCGTCCTCCTCACGCCCGAAGCGGTCGCTGAGCTCGAGCAGCCGCGCCGCCACGCGCCCGATCGTCGTGAACGACGAGAACTCGACCAGCTGCGCGTCCGCGGCGCGCAGCCGCAGGCTCATGCTGCGCAGCAACGTCAGCGCCGCCGACGGGTGGTCGGCGAGGAAGCCCCGGAACGCCTGCGGCGTGAGCACGACGGCCTCGACCGGCTCGACGGTCACCACCGTCGCCGACCGCGGCTCGCCGTCGACCGCGGACTGCTCGCCGATCAGCTCCCCGGGCCCGCGGAACGCCAGGACGACCTCGCGCCCGGCCGGCGTGGTGCGCGTGATCTTCACCCGCCCGGCGCGCAGCAGCATCACCTGGTTCGGCAGCTGCCCCTCGTAACAGAGCGCGCGGCCCGCCTCGTACCGGCACAGCCGCCCCCGCGCGACGAGCGCCTCGCGGTCGGCGGGCTCGAGCATCGCCGGGAACTCCTGCGCGGGTGCCATTCGAACGTGCCGACGCTACCCCACCGGTGGCCCGCGCGCCAGGTAGGGTCGGCACCATGGCCGGCCGGATCGTGCTCTTCGGCGCCACCGGGTACACGGGCCGCCTCACCGCGGACGCGCTCGTGCGGCGCGGGCAACGGCCGGTGATCGCGGGTCGCGATGCGTCCCGGCTCTCGGCGCTGGCCGATTCGCTGGGCGGGCTCGAGACGGTCGTCGCCGACAGCGAGCGGCCGGAGAGCGTGCACGCCCTGGTCGGGTTCGGGGACGTGCTGGTCAGCGCGGTCGGGCCGTTCAGCCTGCTCGGCGCGCCCGCCGTGGAAGCCGCCCTGCGCGCGGGCGCGCACTACGTCGACTGCTCGGGCGAGCCGCAGTTCGTGCGCGACATCTTCGAGCGCCACGGCCCGCGGGCGGAGGAGGCCGGGTGCGCGCTCCTGACCGGGATCGGCTTCGACTGGGTCGCGGGGACGCTCGCCGGCGCGCTCGCCCTGCGCGAGGCGGGCGAGGACGCGGCCGGCGTCGAGATCGGCTACTTCTCGCCCGGCACCACGGTCACCACCTCGGTCAGCCCCGGCACGCGGGCGACGCTGGTCAGCGTGATGGCCGAGCAGGCCTTCGCATGGCGCGGGGGACGGCTCGTGACGGTCCGCCCGATGAGCAGCCGGCGCACGTTCGCGCTGCCCTCCGGCCGCGCCGAGGCGGTCTCCGTCGGGGCGGCCGAGCACATCACGCTGCCGCGGCTGGCGCCCGGCTTGCGCGACGTGGGCGTCTACATCGGCTGGCTCGGCCCGGCGTCACGGCCGACCCAGGCGCTGATGCTGGCGACGTCGTTCGCGGTCGGCGTCCCGGGCGTCAAGACGGGATTGCAGTCGCTGGCCACCACCATCGCCCGCACCACCAGCGAGGGCCCGAACGCCGCCGAGCGCGCCCGCACCCGCTCGCTGGTCGTGGCCGAGGCGCGCGACGCGCACGGCGCGCCGCTGTCCGAGGTGCGCATGGAGGGCATCGATCCCTACGAACTGTCGGGGCGGCTGCTGGCGTGGGTCGCGGCCGAGGCCGTCGAGGGCCGCCTCCGCGGCGTCGGCGCGCTCGGCCCGGTCGAAGCGTTCGGCCTCGACGCGCTGGCCGCCGGCGTCGAAGCTTCGGGCCTGTCGGTTATGTCCGCACACTGACAGTCTTGCTTTCTGGTTTTCACGACGCCAGGCGAGAACGGGTCCGCGCGCCCACGTAAGCGCGACACCGGGTTAGCGTCGCTCCCGCGATGCTCGGGGTCGGTTTCTCATTAAGGAACCATCCACCATCCCTTTGGTGAGCGATGGGCGACGACTCCGGCGAGCGGCGCGCGGCGATGATGAGCGTGTACCACCACTCGCTCGGTCGTCAGTTGGAGCTCCGCGGTGCGCCGGCGGTGCTGCTGCCGCCCGCGGTGCGCCCGATGCCGCTCGAAGCGGCGCTCGAAATCATCGAGGGCGCCTCCTCAAGGGGCGACGATCGCAGGCGCGAGGTGCTGTGGACGCTGTTGCGCAGCGCTCCCCCGCCGCCGTCCCTGGGTGACCCTGACGAGTCGCGCTACATGCCGGCGGTCCGGGCGTTCGCGAAGCGCTGCGATTTCGACCTGCAGCAGTACGACGAGCGGCGGGCCGCCTATCGCAAGCGGGGAACCCTGTTCGCAGGAGCCCTGGTCGCCTACGCCAACGGCCACGACGCGGCCTTCGGGGCGCTCAAGGAGCAGCACGCCAACGAAGACAATGCGGGTGTCGGCCTCGAAGCCGCCGCAGAGAACCGATACGCCCCGCTGGCGCCGCAGGCCTACCTCAACGCGTTGCCTCTCAGCGGCACACGACGCACGGACCTGGCGAACGGGCTGCTCAAGCTCGAGGACGAAGTCGGCATGCGCCTGCCGAGTTTCGTCAACGAGCTCGCGGACGCCACCGCGTTCTCGGAAGGGTTCGGTGGATTGCCGTCCACCGGGCTCGTCGTCTACCCGACGGCAGCGGTGATCGTGCAGGACGTGCCCACGCTGAGGGTGAGCGTGACCGCGACGACGTTCGTGCACGCCGACAGCCTGGACGCGATCGTCACGGTGATCGACCCGCAGAACTGGGACAAATGGGGCGAGGCGTTCAAGCGCGTGCGCTACGTCACCGAGACCGCGGACGGCGACTATGAGGACCTGGCCAAACGACCTGAGCCCGGCCGGCCGCTGGACGAATCCATGCTCCTCCGCGAGGAGGTGGAGTTCAGGTCCGGGCAGTCGTCGACCGTGATCGCCGAGTTCGACAACGTGCTCAGCGTCCTGCTCACGCGGGACGACGACAACCACAGAGCCGACCTCACTTTCAGGCTGTGGTCGAGTATCAGCAGCCGCTACCTGTGGGACGGCCGACCGGGCGGCATCCTCGTCGACGAGGGCTTCACCAAGGTCCGGCCGCTCCTTCCACAGACCGAGCGCGAGAAGTACGCGGACTACGCGCCTACTGCCGACGTCTGGCGCGTGACCGTCAACAAGGTGCTGCGGTTCGCGGACCGGACTCCGGCTTCATGGGACGACACGCCGCTGCAGTTCGGCAAGAGCCTCTGCTACCTGGCGCCGGCGGCGCTGACGTGGTGGCTCCAGAGCGACATCTACAACGCAGCGAGGGAAGGCGCCAATGGCACAGGGTGAGGACCAGATCCGGGCATGGGATCGGATCGGCCGAGCGATGGGCGATGCCGGCGAACTCGGGCAGGCGATCGCCGCCCGCAACCTGGACGCGTGGACGACGATCGCGTCGAACCTGCGGAAGGGCAGTTACACGACCGACGACGCCGTCAAAGATGCAGGGCGCTGGACCACGGCGTTCTTCGACAACATGCGCGACGCGTGGGCGGTGTTCGCCCCGCCGCCGGCGCAGGCCCCCGGCAGCGTCGCGCTCGGCCCGCCCATCGTCTTCCGTCGCCAGGCCAACCTCTGGGAATGCAATTCGCCGCCGGATGTCGCCGTCACGGCGAACGCAACGGCGTCGCCACATGTGCGGGTCATCGGGTCACCGTCCGACACCGCGAAAGAGCTCGAGAAGTTCCTGGTCCCGCGCCACCAGGAGGGCTGCATCCAGTTCACGACCCGCGGGGACGCGCCGAAGAACGGCGGCACCTTCCTCGCGTTGATCACCAGCGAGTCCGAGGACCGGGTGATCGTGCTCGCGGCGCTCCCGGTCATCTTCGTCTGATGCCCGACGAGCACACCGCACGGCTGGTCCACGAGCTCCATGAGGCCGTGCGGCGTGCCCAGGCGGCGGGCGACCACGAGGACGCCCGGGCCAAGCTGCGGGCGATCCAGGCGCTCGACCCCGGCAACGCGCTCGCCGAGTCGCTGCTCGACGGCTCGGCGCGGCACTGCCAGATGACGCTGATGTTCTGCGACCTGGTCGGCTCGACCGCGCTCGCCGAGCGCCTCGACCCCGAGGACATGAGCGAGGTCCTGCGCGCGTATCGGACCGTGTGCGCGGGTGTCGTCGAGCGCTACGAGGGCTTCATCGAGGACCGCCAGGGCGACGGCCTGCTCGTGCGCTTCGGGCCGCCGCGCGTGCACGAGGACGATCCGCGCCGCGCCGTGCTGACCGCGCTCGGGATCGTGGACGCGCTGCGCGACCGCTCGGCCGAGATCCAGCGCCGGCACGGGGTCGAGCTGGCCGTCCGGATCGCGGTCCACACCGGCATGGCGCTGATCGAGGCGGGCGACATCATCGGCCCGCTGCCCAACGAGGCGGCGCGGCTGCAGGGGCTCGCCGCGCCCGGAACGGTCCGGATCAGCGATTCGACCTGGGCGCTCGTGCGCGGGTACTTCGACGTCGAGGCGCACGGGCCCGCGACCCTGCGCGGCGTCTCGCGCCCGGTCGAGACGTTCACCGTGCGGGGCGAGCGCGCGAGCGCGCCGCTGGAGGCGATGACGCGGCTGACGCCGTTCGTCGGGCGCGAGCGCGAGTCCGCCGTGATCGCCGAGCTGTGGCAGCGCGCCGTCGGCGGCGGCTCGCCTCCCGCCGTCCTGGTCACGGGCGGGCCGGGGATCGGCAAGTCGCGGCTGCTGATGGAGTCGGCGCGCGCGCTCGGCGCGAGCTTCCGGCTCTGCCAGTGCTCGGGCTACCACACGACGACCAGCCTCCATGCGTTCGGGCGCCTGCTGTCCGAGCTGTGCGCGATCACCGACGAGGACGGACCGCAGGAGCGGCTCGAGAAGCTCCGCGCGGCGGCGGGCCGCGAGCCCGGCGACCTGCCGCTGCTGGCGGCGGCGCTGTCGGTCCCGCTCGAGCTCACCAGCCCGCCGGCGATGGACGCCGCGGCGCTGCGCCTGCGCGCCATCGAGGTCGCGGCGGGGATCATCCAGGCGCGCCTGCGGCGCCCGTCGGTCCTGCTCGTCGAGGACCTCCAGTGGGCCGACGACTCCAGCCTCGACCTGGTGGGCGCGCTGCTGTTGCGCGCGCCGCCGGGCCTGCTGATCGCCCTCTCGGCGCGCGTCGGGTTCGTCGCGCGCTGGCCGGAGCAGCGCCTGCGCCGGGTCCACCTCGGGCCGCTCTCGGCCGAGGAGACGCGGACGCTCGCGCTGGAGATCCCCGAGAGCGCGGTTCTGCCCGACGACCAGCGCGGCGCCCTGGTCGCGCGCAGCGACGGCGTCCCGCTGTACCTCGAGGAGCTGGCCCGCGGCGCGGACGCGCTGGCCTGGGACCCGGCCCGTCCGAGCGCGCTCGGCAACCCGGGCGACGAGATCCCGGCGGCGCTGCGCGATCCGCTGCTCGCGCGCCTGTCCACGCCCGGCGTCGACCTGGAGCTCGTGCAGCTCGCCGCGACGATCGGCCGCGACGTCGACCGGCGGCTGCTCCAACAGGCCGCCGGGCTCGACGACCACGCGTTCCACGCGAAACTCACGAACCTGCTGGCGCTGGGCTTGATCGACCGCTCGTCCGAGGACACGATCCGGTTCCGCCACGAGCTGATCCGCGCCGTCGCCTACGACACGCAGCGGCGGACGGCGCGCCGCGCGCGTCACAGCCGCATCGCGGACCTGCTGCCGGTGGCGGCGTCGCGCGGTGGCGACGCGGGCGCGGCGGCCTTCCACCTCGAGCGCGCCGAGCGCTACGAGGAGGCGATCGACGCGCACGTGCGGGCCGCGGCCGTGGGTCAGGCGCTCGGCGCCCATCAGGAGGTCACGCGCCAGCTCGCGCACGTGCTGGAGCTGGTCGAGTGCCTGCCGGAGGGCACGTCGCGCCTGGAGCGCGAGCTCGCGATCCGCCAGCTGCGCGGCTTCAGCTCCGTGATGTCCGGCGGCTACTCGACGCGCGAGTGCCGGGAGGACAACGCGCGCTGCGTCGAGCTGTGCGAGATCCTCGGCCCGCGACCCGAGCTGCTGCCGAGCCTGCTCGCAAGCTGGAGCTACTACTGCTCCTGCGATCTCGTCGAGATCGAACGCGTCCGCCAGACGATCCGGCGCCAGGTCGCCGGGGGCGCGCTCGAGGTCCCGCTGCGCACCCTCGACGCGGGGATCACCGCGTTCTTCGAGGGCCGGCTCGGCCACGCGCGCGAGCTGCTCCCCGCGTTTCTCGATCAGCCCTGGGGACACGCCGAGGGCGCGCCGCCGCCCGAGTGGCTGCTGCCGCACGACCCGCACGCCGCCGCGTGCGCGCACCTGGTCGCGACGCTGGCGATGGTCGACGAGCCGCAGCAGGCGCGCGCGGTGTTCGAGCGCGGGCTGCAGCGCGCCGCCGGGCTGCAGTTCCCCTTCGGCCCGTTCAGCGCCGCCTACGTCCACAGCCAGCTGGCGTTCATCCGCCGCCTGGAGGGCGACCTCCAAGGAGCGGCGGAGTCCGGCGCGCAGATGCGCGCGATCGGCCGCAAGCACGGGTTCGCGCTGTTCACCGTCGCGGGTGAGATCCACCAGGCGCTCTCGCGCGTGCACGCCGGCGAGTTCGACGCGCTGGACGTCGCGGCCACCGGCGTCGCGCAATGGCGGGCGCTCCTCGCCGCCGAGATCTGGTGCCCGTTCCTGCTCGCCGAGCTGGCGGCGGCGCAGGCGCTGGCCGGCCGCCGCGCCGACGCGTTGGCGTCGCTCGAGCAGGCGCTCGCGACCGCCGACTCGACGGGCGCGCAGTTCTACACGTCCGAGGTGCTGCGGCTGCGCGGGGAGCTGCGGCTGCAGGACGGCGACCCCCGCGGCCTGGCGGACCTGCGCGAGGGCTACGACCTCGCGCGCCGGCAGGGCGCGGTGGTGCTGGCCGCGCGCGCCGAGGCGTCCCTGCAGGCCGCGCACGCGTTGCCGTCGACGTGAGCCGACGGGTCGCGATCCTCGGCGGCGGGATGGCCGGGCTGACGGCGGCGTGGGCGCTGAGCGCCCAGGACGGCGTCGAGGTGACGGTGTACGAGCGCGAGTGGCACCTGGGCGGCAAGGGCGCGAGCGTGCGCGGCGAGCACGGGCGCATCGAGGAGCACGGGCTGCACGTCTGGCTGGGCTACTACGAGAACGCGTTCCGGCTCATGCGCGAGGTCTACGGCGAGCTCGACCGGGACCGACGCTGTCCGATCGCGAGCGTCGAGGACGCGTTCCTGCCCGCCGGGCGGGTCGGGGTCGACGACTGGGTGGCGACCTTCGACGGCGACGGCCGCCTCCCCGGGCTCGGGGCCGAGCCGTCGGGGCCGGCGTCGGTCCTGGCGCTGATCCAGCGCGGGCTGCGGCTGCTGCTGGACTTCTCGGCGTCGCTGGACGAGGAGCGCGAGGCGCCGAAGGTGGTGATCAGCGCGGTCGCCGCGCCGCCGCGCGCGAACGCCGCGGACGAGCTGATGCGGATGCTGCGGCGGGCCGAGATCGCGGGGCTGGTGGGGGCGGTCGAGTCGCTGCGGCTCGTGCGCGAGGGCGTGCCCGCGCTGCGGTCGCTGACGCCGTCGCTGCTCGGGTTCCTCGACCGCACGCGCGAGGCGCTGCTGGCGCGGTTCGCGCACGAGCCGGACGCGCGCCGCTCGTGGCAGCTCGCGGACATGATCGGCGCCTGCGTGCGCGGCGCGATCCGCGACGGGCTGGCGGCCAGCCCGGACACGTTCGCGGCGATCGACCACCTGGACTTCCGCGAGTGGCTGGCGCTGCACGGCGCGAGCCCGGAGACGCTGGACTCGCCGCTGCTGCGCGGGATGTACGACCTCGTGTTCGCCTATGAGGACGGCGACCCGGAGCGCCCGCGGTTCGCGGCCGGGCTCGGCCTGTTCCTCGCGGGCAAGCTGTTCTTCGACTACAAGGGCGCGATCTTCTTCAAGCTGCGCGCCGGGATGGGCGAGGTCGTGTTCGCGCCGCTGTTCCAGGCGCTGCGCGCCCGCGGCGTGCGGTTCGCGTTCGCCCACCGCGTCGAGCGCCTCGAACTCGACGGCGACCGGCTCGCCGCGGTCGTGCTCGCCGCCGACCCGGCCGGCCGCGACGCCGACCCGCTCACCACGGTCAAGGGGTTGCCGTGCTTCACCGCGCGCCCGAGGCCACGACCAGAGCAGACGCTGCGCCTGCGCGCCGGCGAGGACTTCGACGCGGTGGTCCTCGCCACCCCGCTCGGGGTCGTCCCGCTGCTCGGCGGTGAGCTGATCGCCACCAGACCGGCCTGGCGGGAGCTCACGCGCCGCGTCGCGACCGTTCCCACCCAGGCCCTGCAGCTGTGGACGCGCGTGGGCGAGCGCGAGCTCGGCTGGCGCCATCCCGGGGCGACCGTCAGCGGCTACCTGGCGCCGTTCGACACCTACGCGTCGATGTCGCACCTGCTCGACCACGAGGACTGGCCCGACCCGGTCCCGAGCGCCGTCGGCTACTTCTGCAGCGCCCTGCCCGACGCCGCCGGCGAGCGCGCGGTCGAGGCGAACGTCGAGGCGTTCCTGGACGGGCCGATCCGGCGCGTGTGGCCCAACTTCGAGCCGCGGCAGCTCGTGGCCGGTTACGCCCGCGCGAACATCGAGCCCTCCGAGCGCTACGTGCAGTCGCTGCCCGGCACGGGCCAGTACCGGCTCGCGTCCGACGGCTCGGGCTGCGAGAACCTGTTCCTGGCCGGCGACTGGATCGACTGCGGCCTCAACGCGGGCTGCATGGAGGCCGCCGTGCTGAGCGGGCTCGAGGCCGCCAACGCGGTCCGCGGCCGCCCGCTGCTCGAAGGCGTGCTCGGCAGCTGGTGCGAGCCGCGCGGGAGGGCCGCATGAGCGACCTCCGGCGCGACCAGATCGCCGCCGCGGGCGAGGTCTTCGAGCGCGTCCTGCGCGGCTACGCCGATCCCGCCGCGCCGGCGGGCGGCGTCAAGACGGCGCAGCTGCGCACCGCCGCGGCGCGCACCGTCGACCTCTACGCCCAGCTCGTGCAGGAGGCGCTCGAGGGCGTCATGCACCTCGCCGAGGACCTCGCACCGAGCATCGGCGGCGGCGAGCCCCCGCTCGCGCTCTCCGGGCGGCCGGGAGCGGCCGCCGCCACCCCGATCTTCCTCCACAACGCGACCGACGCGGCGGTCGAGCGCGTCGTGCTGCGCCTGACCGATCTGACCGCGCCGAGCGGGGCCGTGATCGCGGGCGCGCTCGCGGACCTCGAGCCCGACCGGCTCGACCTCGCGCCCGGCGCGAGCGCCGAGACCCGGCTGTCGCTGCGGATCCCGCACCACGCGCCGGCGGGGATCTACCACGGCCACCTGCTCGCGCACGCGCTGCCCGACGCGGCGCTGGCCGTCCGGCTCGAGGTCGCGCCGTGACCGCGGTCGAGGCCACGCTCGCCGAGTACGCGCGGCTCACGCGGCAGGCGATGGACGTCCAGCTGCAGGCGCTCGAGCCCACCTCCTACCTCGACGAGCTCGTCCGCGAGTACCCGCGCCGCGGCGGCAAAGGCCTGCGCCCCGCGCTGCTGCTGGCGACCTGCCTCGCGCACGGCGGGACGCTGCACGACGGGCTCGACGTGGCCGTCGCCGTCGAGATGCTGCACAACGCTTTCCTGATCCATGACGACGTGCAGGACGGCAGCCGCCGCCGGCGCGGCGAGCCGACCCTGCACGCCCTGCACGGGCTGCCGCTGGCCGTCAACGCCGGCGACGCTCTGGCGACGCTGGCGCTACGCCCGCTGCAGGCGCCGGGCGCGCTCGGCGCCCGCGTCGGCCGCCGCGTGCTCGACGAGGTCCTGGCGATGATCCTCAAGACCACCGAGGGCCAGGCGCTCGAGCTCGGCTGGCGGCGCGACAACGTGGTCGACCTCGGCCCCGCCGACTACCTGGAGCTGGTGGCGAAGAAGACCTGTTGGTACACGTCGGTCGCGCCGCTGCGGCTCGGCGCGCTGATCGGCTCGCGCGGCACCGCCCCGCTCGGCCCGCTCTCGCGCTACGGGTTCTACCTCGGCGCGGCGTTCCAGATCCGCGACGACCTGCTCAGCCTCGAGGCCGCCGAGCACGGCAAGGACGCGCTCGGCGACCTGCGCGAGGGCAAGCGCACGCTGCCGCTGCTGCACCTCCTGAGCGCCGCCTCCCCCGGCGACCGCGCCTGGCTCGGCGCCTACCTCGCGCGCCCCGAGAACGAGCGCTCTCAGCTCGAGGCCGAGCACGTTCGCGCGCTGATGGACCGGCACGGCTCGGTGGAGTTCGCGAGTGACTACGCGCAGGCGCTGGCCGCGGCGGCCGGCGACGCGTTCGACGCCGCCTTCGCGAACGTCACGCCGTCCGAGCACGTCGAGTTCATCCGCGACCTCGCGCCCTACCTGATCACGCGGGGTCGATGATCTTCCAGAACGAGTCCTTGCGCGCGATCAGGCCGTCCGCGAACTCGAACAGGTCGCAGCCGCGGACCTCGATCGGCGTGCCGTCGCGCTGGGTGCCGCGGATCGTCCACTCCGACACGCCGCGATCGCCGCTGATGAAGTGGCGCTCGTCGCCGTAGCGGACGTCGGGGATCCCCGCGAAGCGCGACTCGACCCCGTCGCGCACGGCGTCCTTGCCGACGAGCCGCCGCCCGCCCGGCGCGGGCCCGCGCGGCATGTCGAAGACGCAGTCGTCGGTGAAGAAGGCCATGATCGCGTCGACGTCGTGCGCGTTGAACGCGTCGAGGAAGGCCTGGAGATCGGGGGCGGACATGGCACGACACTACGCCCGCGGGGACGGCGTGGCCAGCCCGCGCGCGGCCACCGGGACCGCCGCCAGCAGCAGGAGCGCGCCCGCGAGCGCGGACAGCCGCAGGCCTGAGGCCAGCCCGGCCGCGACCGCCTCGTGATCGAGGTCCCCCAACGTGCCCCCGCGCGCCTCGACCGCCCCGCCCACGAGCACGCCCAGCAGCGCCGTCCCGAGCGCGGTCCCCAGCTGCCGCGAGGCGCCGTTGAGCCCCGCGGCGATCCCGCCGTCGGACGGGTCGAACGCGCCCATCTGGTTGGCGGTCAGCAGCGGGTTGATGACGCCCGCGGCCAGGCCCGTGAGCGCCAGGCCCGGCAGCAGCGGCCACTGCGAGCCCGTGCCCGCGACGGCCGCGAAGGACAGCAGGCCGGCCGCCGCGACGGCCAGCGCGACCGGGATCCAGAGCTCGAGCCGGTCGCGCCGCGGCGAGCGCGTGACCGCCAGTACCGCCGCCAGCGAGGTGGCGGCGAAGACCGTCAGCAGCGCGCCGGTCGCCGCCGGCGTGAGCCCGCAGACCTCGCGCAGGTACAGCGTCACGTAGACGAAGCCGCCGAAGACCGACACGTAGAGCACCAGCAGCGACAGCACGGACGTGGCGAGGCCGCGGTCGCGCAGCAGCTCGGGCGGGACGAGCGGGTGCCCCGCGCGCTGGCGCACGGCCACGACCGCGCCGGCCGCCGCCGCGACCACCGCCCCGGCGGCATCGGTGCGGATGAGCGCGTACAGCAGCCCCGCGAGCGCGACCGTCAGGGCCACCGTGCCCGGCCAGTCGATCCGCGCCGCCCGGCCCGCGCCCACGCCGTCGTCCGCGCCCGCCGCGAGCACGAGCAGCAGCGGCAGCGCCAGCGCGGCGTCGAACGCGAACACGGCCCGCCAGCCGAGCAGGTCGGTGAGCACGCCCCCGGCGAGCGGCCCGATCGCGAACGCGGTGGCGATGATCGCGCTGCGCAGCGCCAGCACCTTCAGCCGGTCGCCGGCGCCGAACTGCGCCGCGACCAGCCCGAGCGCGCCCGTGAGCACGAACGCGCCGCCGATCCCCGAGACGACGCGCGCCGCCACCAGCGCGCCCGCGCCCGGCGCGAGCGCCGCGCCCAGCCCGCCGGCGCCGAACAGCGCCAGCCCGAGCACGGTCGCCCTCCGGCGCCCGAAGCGGTCGGCGAGCGTGCCCGCGACGAGCTGCAGCGCCCCCAGCGCCAGCGCGTAGGCGGCGATCACCCACTGCAGCAGCGCGAAGCTCGCCCCGAGCCCGGCCGCCAGCGCGGGCAGCGCGACGTTCGGGGCCGAGATCGAGATCAGCGGCAGACCCGCGGTGGCGGCGACCGCCACCGTCGTGACGCGCGCGCTCACAGCGCGGCGACGATGCTGGCGTGCAGCCGGAAGAACTCCTCGTCCTCGGGCGAGCGCGGCCGCGGCGCGGTGACGACGTGCTCGGCGACGATCCGCGCCGGCCGGCTGCCGAGCACGTAGATGCGATCGGCCAGGAACGCGGCCTCGAGCGGATTGTGGGTGACCAGCACGCCGGTGCGCGGGCGGTCCAGCCACAGTTGCTGGAGCTGCACCCGCAGCCGCCGCGCGGTCAGCTCGTCGAGCGCGCTGAACGGCTCGTCGAGCAGCACCAGCTCGGGGTCGATGCTGAACGCCCGCGCGACCGCGGCGCGCTGGCGCTGCCCGCCGGACAGCGTCGTCGGGAACGCGTCGAGGTGCTCGCCGAGCCCGACCTCCCGCAGCATCCGCTCGGCGACCGCGGTGTCGCGCGACGCCAGCGCGACGTTCTCGCGCACGGACGCCCAGTCGAGCAGCCGCGGCTGCTGGAAGACGACGCCGAGCCGCAGCGGCGCGCCGTCCTCGCCGGCCACCCGCACGGTCCCCGCGTCCGGCCGCTCCAGCCCCGCGAGCAGGTTCAGGATCGTCGTCTTGCCGCAGCCCGAGGCGCCCACGAGCGCGACCAGCTCGCCGGGCTCGATGCGCAGCGAGAAGGCGTCGAGCACCTGCCGGCCCGGGAAGGCCTTCGAGACGCCCTCGAGCGCGACGCTCATACGATCGCCTCCTTGCGCCAGCGCGTGACGCGCCGCTCGACCGTCCGCAGCAGGCCGTACTCGATCAGCGCCATCGCCGCTCCGAACACGATCGTCCAGGCCAGCACGCCGGCCACGTCCTGGTTGGAGAACGCGGTGTTGAGCTCGTAGCCGACGCCCTCGGAGGCGCCGAACATCTCGACCAGCACGATCACCTTCCACGACAGCGAGAGGCCGAGCCGCGCGCCGCTGAGCAGGAACGGGACCAGCGCCGGCAGCCACAGCCGCGTCAGCCGCACGCGCCGGTTGAAGCGGAACACGTGCGCCATCTCGATCAGGCCCGGGTCGACCGCGCGGGCGCCCTGGTAGACGTTGAGCACCAGCGCCGGGGCGGCGCTCAGCGCCACGGCCAGCACGGGCCCGGTCTGGGCGAGCCCGAACCAGATCACGGCCAGCAGCGCCCACACCAGGCCCGGCACGGTGAGCCCGATCAGGACCGCGGGCTCGAGCACCGCCCGCGCCCAGGTGCTGCGCGCCATCAGCAGGCCCGCGGCGATCGCGACCGCGAACGCCAGCGAGAACCCCAGCAGCACGCGCACGATCGTCGTGCGCAGCGCCGACAGCGCGCCGTTCTCCAGGATCGTGCCGACCGCCGAGGCGACCTCGCCGACGTCCGGGAGCAGGGTCGAGTCGCTGAGCGAGGCCATCAGCTGCCAGCCACCCGCGAGCGCCAGGACCAGCACGACCGGCCCGAGCACGGTCGACGCCGCCGGCCGGCGGGCGCGCGGCCGCGGCGCGCGCCCGGCGGGGCGGACCTCGGCGAGCGCGGAGCTCATGTCAGCTCCGCGTAGACCTTCGCCGCCGGCGCCTCGGGCAGCAGCCCGTGCTTGACGCCGAGCGCGACGATCTCGTCGAGCTGTGCCTTCTCGGCCTCGCCGAACGCCTTCATGTAGACGTCGCCCATGCGCTCCGGCAGCTGCGCGGCGACGTCCTTGAGCGCCGGCTTGACGCCGATCGCCGGCGCCACCGCCGTCAGCTGCGACGGGTCCTCGGCAACGCTCGTGCTGGCCCCGACGAGCATGCCGACCGCGCCCGCCGCGGCCTCCGGGTGCTCGGCCAGCCACTTGGTGCGCAGCGTCGGGCCGGCGTTGAACAGCGGCAGCTCGGACCCGGTCGCGGACGCCCACTCCTCCTGCAGCGAGCCGATCTGGCGTGCGCCGCCGTCGACGAGGATCGTGGCGTTGGGCTCGCCGATGTAGATCGCGTCCACGTCGCCGCGCTCGAACAGCGCCACGGCCGCCGCGCCCTGGCTGTGGACCCAGGTGAAGTCGTCCGCGCTCGCGCCCTGGACGGCCAGGATCAGCTGCGTGGCGCGGAAGGCCTCGGCCGTCGCCAGCCCGGTCGCGACGCGCTTGCCGCGCAGGTCGGCGACGCTGCGCGCCCGCGAGTCGTCCCGCACCAGCCACTTGTGGTGGCCGTAGATGCCCGGGCCGGTGATCGCGATCTCATCGCCCTTGAGCAGCGCCAGCGCCGTGCCCAGCGGGCCGAAGGTGGAGATGTCGACGCTCCCGGACAGGAACTGGGTCTGCAGCTGCCCGGGGTCGCCGCCGACCCACTTCAGCGCGACCCCGTCGGCGCTGAGCCCGCGGCGCTCGATCACGGGCTTCCAGATCGACAGCGAATTGCCTCCGGCCGGCAGCCCGACCGACACCGTCGTGGCGCTCGCGCCCGATCCCGACGAGCCTCCGCACGCGGCCAGCAGCGATCCCGAGCCGATGAGCAGCGCGCTCTGGCGGAGGAAGTGGCGTCGCGTCGTGTCCATGAAGTCTCCCCGATGGTTCACATGCCGGAAGGTCCGCACCTTGAACGGCACCATACCCGATCGACTTTATCGAGATTGTGCTAGAACCGTTCATGACCTTCGTAGTTCAGGTTCCGTACTACCTCTGGGAGGACCCATGAGCGCCACCGCGCAGACCGCGAAGATCCGCCTGCTCGCGGGCAACAGCATCTTCACCGTGCCCGAACGCGTCGCCGTCGAGGAGGGGATCTTCGAGCGCCACGGCGTGGAGATCGTCACCGACGCCGACTGGGACCAGCGCAACCACGTGATCAAGGACGCCGAGAAGGACCCGCTCAAGCTCTTCGAGGGGCGCCGCTCGGACACGTTCAACATGTGCGAGTGGGGCGTGCTGCACCGGATCGAGCACAGCGAGCGCGACGTCCGGATCGTCTACCTGCGCCCCGCCGTGGTCGCCCAGGCGCTGGTCACGCTCGACCCCGCGATCCAGGAGCCGCACGACCTCGCGAACGTCCCCGTCGGCATCAACGAGTCGACGGGCCAGCACTTCACAACGATCAAGCTGCTCGAAGGCGCGCTCGGCCGCGAGCAGATCAAGCTCGAGCACGGCGGCGGCCCGGCCGAGCTGCTCGAGCACGTCCACAAGCGCACGTTCGGCGCGGTCGCGCTGATGGAGCCGTTCCTGAGCCTCGCGCTCAAGCAGGGCGCGCACGTGCTCGGCTCGTTCTTCTACCGCGGCGCCCAGGCCTTCGCCACCGACGTCAGCGTGGACGCCCAGCGCGCGTTCATCGCCGCCGTCAACGAGGCCGTGGACCGCATCAACGCCGACCCCGACGCCTACCGCGGGCACATCACGGTCGCCGCCGGCGGCGCGCTCGCCCCTGAGGAGCTCTCGAGCGACTACTACCGCTTCGTCCACGCCCAGCCCTACTCGCGCGAGCGCTTCGCCAACCAGTACAGCTGGCTCGAGGAGTGGAACCTCGTCGAGGGCGGCCGCTCCTACGAGCAGATCATCGATCCGTCCGCGTTCGCGACGGCCTGAGCGCGCGTCCCGGGCCCGCGGCTATGCTCGCGCAGATGCCGCGGCGCTCGGACGTCGACGCCAAGCTCTGGCGTGCTTTCACGGACCTCGCGGAGGTCCAGCGCCGGCGCGTGCTCGTGATCGCCCGCGAGCTCGACCTGACGCCGCCGCAGATGTGGGCGCTGCGCTACCTGCGGCCGGAGGCGCCGCGCCCGATGGGCGAGCTGACGACCGCGCTGGTGTGCGAGAGCTCGAACCTGACCGGGATCGTCGACCGGCTCGAGGCCCGCGGGCTGGTGGAGCGCCGCACCTCCCCCACCGACCGCCGCGTGCGCGTGCTCGCGCTCACGCCCGCGGGCGTCGAGCTGCGGAGCACGATCATCCGCCGCGTCGCCGAGCCCGCGCCGGGGTTCCTGTCGCTCGACGACGACTCGGCGGCCGTGCTGGCCGACCTGCTGACCGAGGTCGCGCGCGAGGTCGTCGGGCTCGACGGGCTGGCGTTCCCCGAGGCCGACGAGCTCGAGCCCGTCTAAGCCAGCAGCTCGGCGAGCGTGCGGCCGCTGAGGACGGACTCGGGCCGCTCGGCCACGATGTCCGAGCCCGGCCGGGCCTCGTCGTCGCGGCGCTTGATCAGCAGCCATCCCGCGCGCGTGCGCTGCAGCGCGAAGCCGCCGCGCAGCTTCTCGCCGTGCAGGACGAAGACGGCGTGGCCGCGCTCGAGCGCCTCGGGCCAGGCGACGCGGCCGCCCTGCTCGTAGGTGCCGCGGTCCCAGACGATCACGCCGCCGTCGCCGAGCGGGCCCTCGAAGTCGTTGTGGCCCAGGTCGTGGTCCTCGACCTCGACCGCGAGCCGCTTGGCGGCCGGGTCGAGCGACGGGCCCTTGGGCACGGCCCACGAGCGCATCACGCCGTCGACCTCCAGGCGCAGGTCGAAGTGGTGCGCGGTGGCCTGGTGCTCCTGGACGACGAAGACGCCCGCGGGCACGCCGCGGATCGCGAACTGCTCGTGGCCCTCGACCTTCACGCGCTCGGCCTCGACGTCGCCGAGCAGCGCCTCCAGCGCCTCGGGGTCGCCCTCGGCGTGCAGCTCGCCCGTCGGGCGCACCCAGCCCATCACGCCCAGCGCGCGGGCGCGGTCGCGCACGGCCTCGGCGTCGACGCCGGCGCCCAGGTTCGCGCGGACCGCGGGCATCTAGGCCCGCGCCGCCAGCACGGCGTCGAGATGCTCGGCGCTCCACTCGCGCACCGCCTCGATCAGCGGCAGCAGCCGGCGGCCGGCGGGCGTGAGCGCGTACTCGACGCGCCGCGGGGACTCGGTGCGCGTGAGCAGGCCGTCGCGCTCCATCGCGCGCAGCGTCTCGGTCAGCACCTTCGGCGTGACCGCGCCGAGCGCCGCGCGCAGCTCACCGAAACGGCGCGGGCCGTGCTCGAGCTCGAGCACGAGCAGCGCCGTCCACTTGTCACCGATCTGGATCGGGATCTCGCGCGCCGGGCACGTGAGTTCCGTTGAAGTAACCATCGGGCCGAAGATACCTTCGCGGCGATGCCCACCCGATCGATCGTCGTCTTCGGCGCCGGCGGCCGCGCCGGGCGCCACGTCGTCGGCGAGGCGCGCCGCCGCGGCCATCGCGTCACCGCGGCGCTGCGCGCCGACGCCGACATCACCGACCCCGAGGCGGTGGCGCGCGTGGCCGCCGGCCACGACGCCGCCGTGCACGCCGTCACGCCCGCGTCCGGCCCGGAGGAGCTGGGCGACGTCGACCCGACCTTCTTCGTCCGCGCCGCCGACGCGCTGATCGCGGCGCGGATCCCGCGGATCGTCGCGATCGGCCTGTTCGCGACGCTGCGCGGCCCGGACGGGGCGCCGGCCTACGAGGACGAGGCGCTGTTCCCGCCGTTCCTGCGCCCGTTCGCGCAGTCGCACGCGGCGGGCGCGACGCGGCTCGCCGCGAGCGAGCGCGACTGGGCGGTGCTCGTCCCGCCCGCGCGGCTGGAGCTCGACGCGCCGCGGACCGGGCGCTACACGCTCGGCGACGACCGCCTGCCGGACGCTGCGGCGGCGCTCTCCTACGCCGATCTCGCGGTCGCGATCGTGGATGAGATCGAGTCGCCCACGCTGCACGGCGCCGTCGCCGCCGTGTTCGGCTAGCGTGGCCGGTGAATGAGCGAGCAGACGGCCTCCACCCTCGCCAACCTCCTCTCCGTCATCCGCTCCCACGAGGGGCTGACCCGCGCGGACATGGTCGAGCTCACCGGCCTGTCGCGCCAGACCGTCACCGCCCGGCTCGGCGACCTGCTGGCCCAGGGGCTCGTGGCCGAGCTCGAGGCCGCCCCCTCTACGGGCGGCCGCCCGCCGGCGCGGTTCGCCTTCGACCCGGGCGGCGGGATCGTGCTCGGCGTCGACGCGGGCGTGAGCCGCACCGGGCTCGCGGTCGCCGACGGCACGGGCGAGCTGATCGCCAACCGCCTGGAGCCGCGCCCGATCAACGCCGACCCGCGGGTCACGCTGTCCTGGATCTACCGCGGCCTGGACGAGCTGCTGGCGGAGTGCGGGCGCACGCCGGCCGACGTGCGCGCGATCGGCGTCGGCCTGCCCGGGACCGTGGACCACGTGCAGGGGCGCCCGCTCAGCCCGGACTCGATGCCCGGCTGGGACGGCTTTCCGGTGGCCGACGCGTTCCGCGAGCGCTACGGGGTCGACGTGCTGGTCGACAACGACGTCAACGTGATCGCGCTCGGCGAGGCCGAGCCCGACGAGGTCGTCGCCGTCGTCAAGGCCGGCAGCGGGATCGGCCTCGGCTACGTGACCGACGGCGTCGTCCAGCGCGGCGCGCAGGGCGTGGCGGGCGAGATCGCCCACGTCAACGTCCCCGGGTACGACGACGTCGCCTGCCGCTGCGGCAAGACGGGCTGCCTGGAGGCCGTGGCCGGCGGGACCGCGATGGCGGAGCGGCTGACCGCGCAGGGGATCGAGTGCGGCGGCACCGCGGAGCTCGCCTCGCTGGCGCGGGCCGGGGTGCCGGAGGCGATCGCGATGGTGCGCGAGGCCGGGCGCGCGATCGGCTTCGTGCTGGCGACGGTCGTGAACATCCTCAACCCGGCGCGGCTGGTGATCGCGGGCGACCTGACCGAGGCGCGCGACTACCTCCTGAGCGCGCTGAGCGAGACGGTCTACCGCGAGGCGGCGCCGCTGGCCACCGCCGAGCTCGAGATCGCCCGCGCCCGCGCCGGGACCCGGGCGGGCCTGAAGGGGACGGTCGCGATGGCGCTCGGGCACGCGCTCCAGCCCGCCGCGCTGGTGGCACGCGCGGCGGGCTGACGGCCCGGGCGAGGCGGAGCGCCCGGGCCGGGGCGCGAGCTAGTTGTCCTGCTCGCGGACTTGGTGAACGCGGGTAATGGGTGGTCGGCCGCCGGCGGCGCTGTGAGGTCGGTAGCGGTTGAAGTATCGGATGAATGAGTTCAGCGCGCGGTCGCGTTGGGTGCTGTTGGGCCAGACGCGGCCGTGTGCCCATTCGTCT
>Ga0182742_1001390_pt1 | contig 31276 bp, 26 predicted proteins | sample eDN5th37CBELigMG_FD_128880 | JGI IMG/M metagenome (GOLD analysis project Ga0182742, IMG submission 128880) | Enriched Miracle-Growth compost microbial communities from Emeryville, California, USA - eDNA 5th pass 37_C BE-Lig MG (version 2)... ... | reverse complement strand
GCCTTGGACCGCACCTCGGCGCCGAATCCGATGCCGCGCTTGCCGACGCGGTCGGAGACGATCTTCTCGAGGCCGGCGAACGCGCCCGCCACGATGAACAGCACGTTCGTGGTGTCGATCTGGATGAATTCCTGGTGCGGATGCTTGCGACCACCCTGCGGCGGGACGGATGCCTGGGTGCCTTCGAGGATCTTCAGCAGCGCCTGCTGCACGCCCTCGCCCGACACGTCGCGAGTGATCGACGGGTTCTCGCTCTTGCGGGCGATCTTGTCGACCTCGTCGATGTAGATGATGCCGGTCTCGGCGCGCTTGACGTCGTAGTCGGCGGCCTGGATGAGCTTGAGGAGGATGTTCTCGACGTCCTCACCCACGTAGCCGGCCTCCGTCAGTGCGGTGGCGTCGGCGATGGCGAAGGGCACGTTGAGCATCTTCGCGAGCGTCTGCGCGAGGTAGGTCTTGCCACAACCGGTGGGGCCGAGAAGCAGGATGTTGGACTTCGCGAGTTCGACCGTCTCACCGCGGGAGTCGCGGCCCTTGTCGCCGGCCTGGATGCGCTTGTAATGGTTGTAGACCGCCACGGCCAGCGTGCGCTTGGCGGCGTCCTGGCCGATCACGTAGTTGTCGAGGAAGTCGCGGATCTCGGCCGGCTTGGGCAGCTCGTCGAGCTTGACCTCGCTGGTCTCGGCCAGCTCCTCCTCGATGATCTCGTTGCAGAGATCGATGCACTCGTCGCAGATGTAGACACCGGGGCCCGCAATGAGCTTCTTGACCTGCTTCTGGCTCTTTCCGCAGAAGGAGCACTTGAGCAGATCTCCGCCGTCACCGATACGTGCCATCAGTCAGGTCCCTACTTCCTCGTGTGCGTGCAACCGGTCCCGCAACCACCACACGGGGCGGTCCCGGGGAGCGGGCCCTTTGATCGACCGTACCCGGATGTCGGCGCGCAGGTCGACCGGTTCTGCGCGTTTCCGGTCATATTTGTACAGCACAACATGTGTCGACGATCACAGTCCCGGCGTCGGCGGCTCCGGAAGACACCGTGTCTCCCGGAACCGCCTGCGACGTTCTACTTCTGGGCCGAGAGCTTCCGGTACTCGAGGACCCGGTCGATCAGACCGTATTCGACGGCCTGCTCCGCCGTGAGGATCTTGTCCCGATCGGTGTCCTTGCGGATCTGCTCGGGATCCTTGCCGGTGTGCTTCGAGAGCGTGTTCTCCATGAGGGTACGCATGCGCTCGATCTCGGCGGCCTGGATCTCGAGGTCGGAGACCTGACCCTGGATGCCACCCGTCGCGGGCTGGTGGATGAGCACGCGGGCGTTGGGCAGCGCCAGACGCTTGCCGGGGGTGCCGGCGGCGAGCAGGACGGCCGCGGCGGACGCTGCCTGACCGAGGCACACCGTGGTGATGTCGGCGCGGACGTACTGCATGGTGTCGTAGATCGCCATGAGCGAGGTGAACGAACCACCGGGCGAGTTGATGTACATGGTGATGTCGCGGTCGGGATCGAGCGACTCGAGCACCAGCAGCTGAGCCATCACGTCGTTGGCGGACGCGTCGTCGACCTGGACGCCGAGGAAGATGATGCGCTCTTCGAACAGCTTGTTGTACGGGTTGGATTCCTTGACGCCGTAGCTCGAGTGCTCGATGAACGACGGGAGGATGTAGCGGTTCGCGGGCGAGGCAGGAGCGGCGCCGCCGAGCTGGCGCGGATCGAACATGTTGGTCATCGCTTCTCCAAGAATTCGGTGGGGTAAGGGCAGATCGGGCCGGGACCTAGTTGGCGGTGCCGCCGGCCTGCTGCGCCCGGGAGACGACGTGGTCGACGAAGCCGTATTCGAGCGCCTGCTGCGCCGTGAACCAGCGGTCGCGGTCGGAGTCCTTGGTGATCTGCTCCACCGACTGGCCCGTGTGCTCCGCGATGAGCTCGGCCATCTCGCGCTTGGTGTGTGCGAACTGCTCCGCCATGATCGCGATGTCGCTCGCCGTACCACCGATGCCCGCGGACGGCTGGTGCATCATGATCCGCGCGTGCGGGAGCGCGTAACGCTTGCCCTTGGTGCCGGCGGAGAGCAGGAACTGACCCATCGAGGCGGCGAGGCCCATCGCGAAGGTCGCGACATCGCACTCGACGAACTTCATCGTGTCGTAGATCGCCATACCGGCGGTGACCGAACCGCCCGGCGAGTTGATGTACAGGGAGATGTCGCGGGTGGGGTCCTCGGCCGACAGCAGAAGGATCTGCGCGCACAGCTTGTTCGCGATGTCGTCGTCGACCTGGGTGCCCAGGAAGATGATGCGCTCGCGGAGCAGGCGTTCGTACACCGAGTCGCTGAGGTTCAGCCCAGCGGTGGCCGAGGTCATCGCGGGACCGATGGATGTCGCCGGATTCTGAGGAGTCACGGGTACCTGCCTTCTCGTCGATCGTGGGTTGCTGACACTGACACTAACGAAACGGGGCGGCACCGGATGCCCGGTGCCGCCCCTCTTCGCTGAAAGCGGAAATTCGTGCCCCTGGGGTTTCGAATCTCCGTGGGTCGTCCGACTACTCGGAGGCCGAGTCCTCGGTGGTCTCCGCCTCGGCGTTCTCGCCCTCGGCGTCGTCGTCCTTCTTGGTGCCGAACAGCTCGGCGGTGTCGACGGTCGCACCCGTGGTGTCGGTCACGTTGGCGCGATCGACGACGGTGCCGAGTGCCTTGCCGCGGCGGACGTCGGCGAAGACGGCACCGAGCTGGTTGGCCTGGCTGATCTGCTGGATGAACTGCTCCGGCGGGATGCCGTAGCGCTGCGCCTGGAAGAAGATGCGCTCGGTCAGCTCCTGCTGCTCGACTGTGGTGTTCTCCGCCTCGGCGATCGCATCGAGGAGCAGCTGGGTCTTCACCGAACGCTCGGCGGACTCGCGTGCTTCCTTGTCGAACTCCTCGCGGCTCGTACCCTGGGCCTCGAGCAGCTCGTTCAGCTTGGTCTCGTCGTGATCGAGCTCGTGGATCGCGTCGTGCAGCGCGCTGTCGACCTCGGCCTGGACGGCGGCCTCGGGGACCGGGATCTCGACGGTCTCGAGGAGAACCTCGAGGACCTTGTCGCGGATCTGGCCGGCCTGCTCGACCTGCTTGACGCGCTGGACGCGCTCGCGGAGGTCGGCCTCGAGCTCGCCGATGGTGTCGAACTCGCTCGCGAGCTGCGCGAACTCGTCGTCGGCCTCGGGCAGCTCACGCTGCTTGACGGTGTTGACCTTGACGGTGACGACGGCTTCCTTACCGGCGTACTCGCCGGCGACCAGCGTGGAGGTGAACTCCTTCGACTCGCCGGCGGACAGGCCGATGATCGCCTCGTCGAGTCCGTCGATGAGCTGGCCGGAGCCGACCTCGTGCGACAGGCCCTCGGTGGCGGCCTCGGGAACCTCGTTGCCGTCGACCGTCGCGGACAGGTCGATGGAGACGAAGTCGCCGTCCTGCACCGGACGCTCGACGCCCGTCAGGGTGCCGAAGCGCTGACGCAGCGACAGCAGCTGCTCGGCGATGTCCTCGTCGGTGATCTCGACGGGATCGACGGTGACGGCGATCTCGGAGAAATCGGGGAGGGTGATCTCGGGACGGACGTCGACCTCGGCGGTGAACGCCAGCTCGACGTTGTCCTCGAGCTTGGTGACGTCGATCTCGGGCTGGCTGATGACCTTGACGTCGTTCGCGGTCACGGCCTCGCTGTAGCGGCTCTGGATGGCCTCGTTGATGACCTGGTCCAGAACGGCGCCGCGGCCGACGCGGGCTTCGAGGATCTTGCGAGGAGCCTTACCGGGGCGGAAGCCCGGGATGCGGACCTGGCCGGCGAGGGCCTTGAAAGCGCGGTCGAAATCAGGCTGGAGCTCCTCGAAGGGCACCTCAACATTGATACGGACTCGCGTCGGGCTCAGCTGCTCGACGGTGCTCTTCACGGACATGCTCCTTCTGTCGTGCTCTCTTGTCGGTCGTTCGTGTCACTACTGAGCGCGCTGACGCTGTTCGATCTGGTCGGGATGACAGGATTCGAACCTGCGACCCTCCGCTCCCAAAGCGGATGCGCTACCAAGCTGCGCCACATCCCGGTCGTGAAGGCACCGCATCCGACCGCGGGACCCATCGCAGAATCCTACGGCCCCCCGATTATGAAATCCAAAGCGAGGTCCGGTACAGTCTCATCTCGCAAGCCGCAGCACCGGTCGACACCGGCGCCGCAGCCGCAACGGGGATGTAGCTCAATGGTAGAGCCCCAGTCTTCCAAACTGGCTACGCGGGTTCGATTCCCGTCATCCCCTCCACGGAGGAAGCCCGCCGGGTGCGCACAGCACCGGCGGGCTTCGTCGTTCCGGAGCGTCGCCCGACGTCCGGTTTCCGGCAGGTGACATGCACATTTCTGGACACATCGTCCCGAGGGGTGTCATCATGCCGTCGAGGTTGAGAAGCAGCCCCGCTACAGGTCGTCCGAATGCGACCTCGGCTGCAGTCCACTCCGGTTCGACTCGCATCGGCCTCGGCCCTCGGCCCTTCTCGTCCGGCCCCGTCTCGGCCCGACCCGCCCACCCGCATTCCGACGACCGCACGTACCACCGCGTCGCCCATCCCCGTCGTGTCCCTCGAGCGGACGCGACCGCGAACCGGTGGGGCGTCGTCGGATGACACCGCAGGGGGTGTCGAGGGACCGGCCTCGCCCCACCTCCGGCCGGAGTCGGGAACGACTCCGGCCGGTCCCCTGTCCCCCACCGAACGCCGTTCTCCGGTGTGAAATCCGAGTATCGTCGTCTCACCCCCGTAGGTCAGCGGTCGGTCGAGAAAGCGCCGGCGTCTCGGACGGCGCCGGCTGTACCGACGGCGCCTCGCTATGCAGGGAGGCAACGATGCCTCGGTGGCACAGACCGAATCCCGAATCGCCTGCGGCCGCCGCGGGCGCCGGACACGGCCTCCCGACATCCGCTCCGACCGTCGGCGTCGAGGAGGAGTTCTTCCTCGTCGACCCCACCTCCGAACGGCTCACCGCGAGCAACGACCTCGTCGTGGCCGCCGCTGCCCGACTCGGACTCGACATGGACTACGAACTCAAACGCACCCAGGTCGAGGTGAACACGCCGGTCTGCCACAACTCGACCGAACTGCGCGCGCGTGTCGTCGAAGGCCGGGCCATCGCAGCCGCGGCCGCGCGGGAGGCGCACGTGGGTCTGCTCGCCTCGGGTGTCTCGCCCACGCTCCAACAGCTCGCGTCCGTGACGGATGTGCCGCGCTACCGGACGATGGCCGAGCGGTACGGACGTCTCGTCGAGGAGCAGGAGGTCTGCGGCTGCCACGTCCATGTCGGTGTCGCGGACCACGAGACCGCCGTTCTGGTGTGCAACCACGTCAGGGTGTGGTTGCCCACCCTGCTGGCCGCGACGGCCAACTCGCCCCTCCATCGGGGCCGCGACACCGGGTACGCCAGTTGGCGGGCGATCATGGCCTCCCGGTGGCCGTGCGCGGGCCCTCCCCCACGGTTCACGTCGGCGGAGCACTACGACGCGATCGTCGCCATGATGATCGACAGCGGCAATATCCTCGATCCGGGCATGGTCTATTGGGACGTGCGTCCCTCGGCGCATCTGCCCACCGTCGAGGTGCGGGTGAGCGACGTCCCGGCGACGGTCGACGAAACGGTTCTCCTGGCGATGCTCGTCCGCGCGCTCGTCGCTACCGCCGAACGGGAGGTCCGGGAGGGCATCGCTGCTCCCCCGGTCGCCGACGAGATCGTCCACGCCGCCTATCTGTGTGCCGCGCGCGAGGGGTCGACCGGACGTGCCGTCGACGTGTTCACCGGGCGGCCCACCACCGCGCAGCAGTCCTTCCGCGCATTCCTCCGGTACCTCGGCCCACAACTCGAGGAGACCGGCGACCGCCGGTGCGCGGTGGCGATGTGGGAGGCGATCCTCGCCCGCGGCACCGGGGCGATGCTGCAGCGACGCGCGTTCGCCCGCCGTCACGCCGTCGCCGACGTCGTCGGTGCCCTGCGCCGGGCGTTCGTCGACGGACCGCAGACTCCTCCCCTGTCCGGCGGCGCCCACCCCGCCCCGGACGTCCCTGCGCTCTGATCCCGCGACCTGCCGTTTGGAGGTCCTTTCCTCGGGTATTCGCGACCACACGAGCCACGACGAGGGAGCACGTATGCGCGCGATGGTCTATCGCGGCCCGTATCGGGTCCGCGTCGAAGAGAAGGACATTCCCCGGATCGAGCATCCCAACGACGCCATCGTGCGCGTCGAGTTGGCGGCGATCTGCGGTTCCGACCTGCACCTCTACCACGGGATGATGCCCGACACCCGCGTCGGTACGACCTTCGGCCACGAGTTCGTCGGGGTGGTCCACGAGGTCGGTCCGTCGGTGCAGAGCCTGAAACCCGGCGACCGGGTCATGGTCCCGTTCAACGTCTTCTGCGGGTCGTGCTTCTTCTGCGCGCGCGGCCTCTACTCCAACTGCCACAACGTCAACCCCAACGCCACTGCGGTAGGCGGCATCTACGGCTACTCGCACACCTGCGGCGGCTACGACGGCGGCCAGGCCGAGTTCGTGCGGGTGCCGTTCGCCGACGTCGGCCCCACGATCGTGCCCGACTGGATGGACGGCGAGGACGCCCTGATGCTCACCGACGCCCTCGCGACCGGCTACTTCGGTGCACAGCTGGGTGACATCGTCGAGGGCGACACGGTCGTGGTCTTCGGCGCCGGACCGGTGGGCCTGTACGCGGCGAAGTCCGCCTGGTTCATGGGCGCCGGCCGGGTGATCGTGATCGACCATCTCGAGTACCGGCTGGAGAAGGCCCGCACCTTCGCGCACGCCGAGACCTACAACTTCGCGGAGTACGACGACATCATCGTCCACCTGAAGAAGATCACCGGTCATCTCGGGGCGGACGTCGCCATCGACGCCGTCGGCGCGGAGGCCGACGGGAACTTCCTGCAACACGTCACGGCCGCGAAGCTGAAGATGCAGGGGGGCTCGCCGGTCGCGCTGAACTGGGCCATCGACGGTGTCCGCAAGGGCGGCACCATCTCGGTGATGGGCGCCTACGGCCCGATCTTCAGTGCCGTGAAGTTCGGCGACGCACTCAACAAGGGCCTGACGCTGCGGATGAACCAGTGCCCCGTCAAACGCCAGTGGCCGCGACTGTTCGAACACGTCCGCAACGGCTACCTGAAACCGAACGACATCGTCACGCACCGAGTCCCGCTCGAACACATCGCGGAGGCCTACCACATGTTCTCGTCGAAGCTCGACGGGTGCATCAAGCCGATCATCGTCGCCGATGGGAGCTGAGGAGGACCACCATGGCCTACACGGCAGACAAGCCCGAACCGCCCGAGACCCCCGACCAGCTGCGGGCCCGCATCCCCGGGTGGGGAGTCGATCTGGATCCGCGCGACCGTCCGTCGGTGCCGAAGGAACGCTTCGCGCCCGAGGCGACCGGTGCGCACTGGGACTTCCCCGAACGCCAGCCGGGACACGAGACCCGCGAACGTTCGATCGAGCACGCCTTCGTCACGCCGGTCTTCGGCACCACGGCGCCGCTGAAGGGACTGTCCGGTGTCGTGCGCAGGCACGCCTACCGTCGGTACAGCGAGGGTCGCGCCGCGCACTGGTTGCTCCTGATCGGCGCCGACCGTATCGACGTCGCCGAGAGCCGGGTGCGGGCGCTGCTTCAGGGCCGTCCCGACAATCCGGTGACCGAGAGCGGCCTCCGGGCGGAGATCACCGCGCACGGTGGGGCGTCGCGACGTCGGAGTTCGCGTGCCGACGTCAATCACCAGTGGCTCGATCCGCTCGTCTCCGGTGCACCGTGGATCACCGCGGCGGGTCTGGGCGCAGTGGCGGTCGGACGTTGGAGGGGGCGAGCGCGGAGGTGAGGACCGGCACGTGGGGACATCCCGAATCCAGCAACGACGTGTCACCTTTTCGACTCGATAGTGCAAAGCGAGAGTCAAGCGCGGGTGTGGGTCGTTCACGATATGAGACCGTCCCTGTTGTGAAGGACACCTCCGACGACCTCGCCCGGGACTGCTCCCCCGGCTCCTCGGTCGTCGCCGCCGTCCTTCTCGACGCCACCCCCGACTGGGATCGGGTCGCGGCGGTGCTCGCGCCGGGCAACCACGAATCGCCCAGCTTCCGGCACCGCGTGGTGGAACTGCCGTTCGGTCTCGACCCGCCGCGCCGCACCGGGCATCCGGACTCGGATCCGCCCTGGCATCTCGAGCGGGTCGAGCTACCCGCCCCGGCGAGCTTCGAGGAGGTACTCACCTACGCCCGGACCGCACCCGACCCCGCCGGTCTCCGGCACCCACGCTGGGAACTGACCCTGCTCGACGGCCTCGACGGCGGCCAGTCGGCACTGGTGATCCGCCTGCGCCATCTCGACTCCGTGCCGGCTCCCGGGCAGTCCGATTCCATGTTGTCGTGGGCGAAATCGGTATCCGAGCAGAGCGCCGAGTCGTTCCGCACCGCCGCGCACGTGTTCACCTCGCTGGGCACCGGACTGATCAACGCCCTGCTCGGACGTACCGGCGACCGCGAGGAACCCGCACCCCGCGCCCCGCGACTGCACGTGCTCGACGCGGATCTCGGCGCCCTGCGTCACGCCTGTGAACGCGCGGGCTGTCGCGTGACAAGCGGGTTCTCCGCTGCGATGCTCCTCGCGTGCAGCGAGTACCGACGGCGACACGGTCGCTCGATCGACGGCCTGCGCGTCGTCGTCCCCGGACCGGACGGCGGGGCGGTGCCCATGGCACCCGAGGATGCGGCCGACCTCCAGGCGATGGACCCGGTCGATCTGATGCGGCGCATCGACATCTCGTTCCCATCCTCCGCCGGGGCACAGGCCGACATCGCCGTCGGTCCGCGGGACGTGGTGGTGTCCACGCTCCCCGGTTCCCACGCGCCGCTCTACGTCGGCGGCGCGAAGATCGAGCGGTACTACGGCTTCGGCGCGGCCGACTGCGCGATGATGACCGCGTCGGCAATGTCCTACCGCGACACCTGCTGCATGGGCCTGACGGTGGACCCCACGGTCGTCCCCAACCGCGATTCGTTCGATTCGTGCCTGCACGAAGGGATGCGCGCCGTCCTCGGGGAGTGACTCCCCGCGTCGGTACGCTGGAGAACAGGACCCTCCCCCACCGGAAGGATCGGGCCGTGGAACTTCTGCTCATCCTCGCCGCCGTCGGTGCCGTGGTGTACTTCGTCTCCCGCTCCCAGAAGAGCACCACCCGTCACCGCACCGTCAACCTCGACGACGCCAAGGCCGACGCACGGCAGGCGATCGAGCGTCTCGGCGGCCAGATCTACAACCTGACCGGCACCGACGACGCCTCGCGTCAGGCGCTGGCGGACGCATCCGAGCGCTTCACCGCCGCCGGCTCCCAGATCGAGCAGGCGAACTCGCCGATGCAGGCGCGTCTCGCGAAACAGACCGCGCTCGAAGGTCTGTACTACATCCACGCCGCGCGCCTGGCGATGGGCATGGACCCGGGGCCGGAGATCCCGACGCTCGACGGGCAGAAGTCCGCCGGCGAGGTCACCGAGAAGCGCACCGTCGATTTCGAGGGTCGCACCATCGCCGCATCGCCGTCACCGTCCTCCGCGACACCGAACTACTACCCCGGTGGCCGCGTCGCGGGCCGGCCCGTCCCTGCGGGCTGGTATTCGGAGCCGTGGTGGAAACCCGCGCTGGTGGCGGGCGCGTGGGGCGTCGGCTCGATGCTGCTCTTCTCGACGATGTTCGCCGGGATGGCCGGTGTCCCCTACGACGCACAGGCATTCGAATCCGGTGTCGGTGATCCGTCCGCGGAGACAGGTGCGGGCGACGACTTCGGCGGTGGTGACGAGTACGGCGGGGGCGACGAGTTCGGAGGCGGTGACGACTTCGGTGGCGGCGACTTCGGTGGCGGCGACGGCGGCGGATTCGATTTCGGGGGCTTCGATTTCTGATCCGGGTCAGCTCGGCTGACAGACCGGGCACCAGAACAGGTTCCGCGCCTGCATGACCGAGTGCAGAACGGGAGTCCCGCAGATCCGGCAGGGTTCGCCGGCACGGCGATAGACGTACGTGCGGGGCCTGTTCTTGGCGTAGGCCGGCGCGCCGTGGTCGTGTTCGGGTCGCACGACGTGCATGCGCCCGTGCTTCACACCGACATTCATCAGCTCGACGAGGTCGGCCCAGATCGCGTCGAACTCACTGCGGGACAGCTTGTTTCCCGGACGTTCGGGGTGGATGCCGTGACGGAAGAGCACTTCTGCGCGGTAGACGTTGCCGACGCCGGCGATGACGGCCTGGTTCATGAGCAACGCGCCGATCGCGGTGCGTGATCTGCCGATACGGAGCCACGCCCGCTCGGGATCGGCGTCGGGTCGCAGCGGGTCGGGACCGAGCCGGGCCTCGATCGCCTCGACCTCGCCGGGGGTGAGCACTTCGCACGCTGCCGGACCCCGCAAATCGCTGCCGTGGCGCGTACCGATCATCCGCATCCGCACCTGTCCGACCGGTTCGCCGAGCGGCAACTCGCGGTCGGTGAACTCACCGTAGATGCCGAGATGCACGTGGACGGCGAGACCGCCCTCGTAGTGATGGAAGAGGTGCTTGCCCCACGCGTCCGCGTGGGTCAGGACGCGCCCGTCCACGGCGGCGGCACCGTCGGCGAACCGCCCCTGCGGACTGGACACCCGCACCGGCGCACCCGAGTACCACTCGTGGTGCAGCCGGGCGAGCCGGTGCAGGATGTGTCCTTCGGGCACGGATCAGGCAGGCGCGCCGGGGACCGCCGGAGCCTCGCCGGTCTTCTCGTACTCGGCGAGGATGTCGATGCGGCGCTGGTGACGCTCCTCGTTCGACCACTCGGTCGACAGGAAGGCGTCGACGATCGCGAGGGTCTCCTCGAGGCTGTGCATGCGGCCACCGATGCCGATGAGCTGCGCGTTGTTGTGCTCGCGCGCGAGCTTGGCGGTGTCGACGCTCCAGGCGAGGGCGCAGCGCGCACCCGGCACCTTGTTGGCGGCGATCTGCTCGCCGTTGCCGCTGCCACCGAGCACGATGCCGAGGCTGCCCTTGTCGGCGACGGTGCGCCGCGCGGCCTCGATGCAGAAGGCCGGGTAGTCGTCGAGGGCGTCGTACTCGAACGCACCGCAGTCGATCGGCTCGTGGCCGTTCTTCTTCAGGTGCTCGATGATCTCATTCTTCCGTTCGAAGCCCGCGTGGTCGGCTCCCAGGTAAACGCGCATGGGCCGAGTCTAACGAGGCCCGTCCGCTTCCCCGCACGCGCCGTTCGCCCGCGCGAACGACGCTCCCTGCGGATGCTCGCAGGGGCGTCGGCCGGCCGGTGTCAGACGCCGATGGGTTCGCGGACCTGCTGGGCCTCGAGTTCGCGGACGATCGGCAGCACGTTCCTGCCGAAGTACTCGACCTCCTCCTGGAAGTGCAGGAAGCCGGCGAGGATCAGGTCGACGCCGCGACGGCGGTATTCGACGATGCGGTGTGCGATCTGCTCGGGCGTGCCGACGAGCTGGGTCTTGAAACCGTCGTTGTACTGGACGAGGTCCTCGAAGGTCGAGTCCGCCCACATGCCCTTCTTGTCGCCCGTGGACGAGCCGGCCTGCCGGACGGCGCTGCGGAAACCCTCCACGGCCGGTTTGTTCGCCTTCTCCACGATCTCCCGGAGGGTGTCGCGGGCCTCTTTCTCGGTGTCGCGGGCGATGATGAACCCGTTGAGCCCGACCTTGACCTCGCGGTCGTGGGCGCGGGCGACCTCGCGCAGCTCGTCGATCTGGGCGGTGATGCCGTCGTAGTCCTTGCCGTTGCTGAAGTACCAGTCGGCGTAGCGGCCACCGTTGGCGATGGCCGCGGTGGAGTTACCGCCCTGGAACAGTTCCGGGTTCGGGCGCTCGGGGGTGTTGGCCGGCTTCGGCTTCAGCGTGAAGTCGTGGATCCGGTAGAAGTCGCCGCGGAAGTCGACGTCGTCCTCGGTCCAGATCTTGCGGAGCACCTGGAGGAATTCGGCGCTGCGCCGGTAGCGCTCGTCGTGCTCGAGCCAGGGCTCACCCATGTGGGTGAACTCGTCCTTGAACCATCCGCTGACGACGTTGACCGCGAACCGGCCACCGGACAGCTGATCGGCGGTCGCGCCGAGCTTGGCCAGCACGGCCGGCTGCCACAGACCGGGGTGGACGGCGGCGATGACCTTGAGCCGCTCGGTGGCGAGCAGCAGTGCGAGGCTGAAACTCGTCGACTCGTGCTGGAACTCCGCGCCGTAGCTGGCCTCGTACCGCACCTGGCTCAGCGCGTATTCGAAGCCGTTGTTCTCGGCCGTTCGGGCGAGCTCGACGTTGTACTCGTAATCCCAGCTCGTGCGCTGTTCGATATCCGAGGTGACCAGACCCCCACTGACGTTGGGCACCCAGTAGGCGAAGGTGGTCTGATCGGCGATGCGTTCGGTCGACATGTGTTCATCCAAACCCGGGATCGACCTCGCGCCCACCATAAGAATCAACGAGATCCGAACAGTGGATCGCCGAGGCGGGTCGGAGAACACCCCGCCGGAGGCGGATCGGAGAACACCCCGCCGGAGGCGGATCAGAGAACACCCCGCCGGAGGCGGGTCAGAGAACGCCGTAGCGCGGCGGGTGGGTGCCGCTGAGGGTCCACCGGCCGATGTGCTGGAGCTTCCATCGGGTCGCGTCGTGCAGGGTGTGGGTGCGGGCGTCGCGCCAGTAGCGCGACAGATTCGCGGCTCCCGATGCGCTGCGGGTGCCGCCGAGTTCGAACAGGATGTTCGCCGTCTCGACGGCCGCGCGGGTCGCGGCGACCTTCGCGGTGGCGACCTCGATGGAGGCCGCGGCGGTGGTCTCCGCGGTCGGGTTCGCCCGTGCGCGGTCGACCGCCCGTCCTGCTTCCGCGAGCAACGCCTGGGCGGCGCGGACGGTGACGGTGGCCTCCCCGGCGATCTGGACGAGCAGCGGATCGTCCACTGCGCGTTCCACATCCGCCTCGAAGTGCGGACGGGCTCGACCTGCCTGGACGACGGCTTCGGCGAGCGCGCCGGTCGCGATACCCACGTCGATCGCCGAGTGCAGCAGCTGTGCCTGGGCGCCGTAGGTGGTGGGCGCTTCGAAGATCGGCGTGTACGGCACGACCGCCGTGTCGGGGACCTCGATGTCGTCGAGGGTGACGGTGCCGCTGGCGGTGGTGCGCTGGCCCATGCCGTCCCAGTCGTCGACGACCGTGAGTCCGGCGGTGTCGCGCCGGACGAAGGCGACGGCCTTCGGGGTCGACGCGTCGGTCGCGTCCGGATCGTCGTCGAGGCTGGCGCGCACCGCGATCCAGTCGGCGAACAGCGCACCGGTGCTGTAGAACTTGCGGCCGCTGAGGACATAACCGTCGCCCTGTCGGCGCAGCACCGTGCTGTCGATGTTCACCGCACGCGACCCGCGTTCGCTCTGGGCGTTGGCGAACAGCGCACCGCCGAGCACCTCGCCGTAGAAGAAGCGCTTCTGCTCGTCGGTGCCCTGGGATCGGATCGCCTCGAGGAAGGTGAAGTGCGAGTGCGGGATCTGGGCGATGCTCGGATCCGCGGAGGCGAGGATCCGGAAGATCTCGGCCACCACTTCGTACGGAGCGGCGAGGCCACCGTATTCGGTGGGCACGGTCACCGCGAGCAGTCCGGAGGCCGCGAGCGCGCGGATCTCGTCGCGCGGCAGTTCCCGTTCGGCATCACGACGTGACGCGCCGGCTGCGAACTCGTCGGCGAGCGCGGAGGCGACGCGCAGGGCCTCGTCGGTGTCGGCGAGGCGGGTCGCGGTGCGTGAGGTGGTCATCGCGTCACCTCCGGCGTGAGCGACGCGCTTGTTGTGACGAGCAGGGTACGGGGACAGGGAACAGCCATGATGCATCACGGTAGTCCGCGCCCGACCCGAAGCCGAGAATTGAATTCGGAGTGAGCACAAGTCTGTACGGGCGGAGCGTTGCGACCTTCGGTCCCGAGTCTCCGGCAGGTCAGCGGCGCATCGCCCAGACCTTCGGGCCGCCGTCCGGCAGCTCCACGACACCGGTGACGACGAATCCGAGACGTTCGTAGAGCGCGACGTTCGCCTCCGAGGAGGTCTCCAGACAGGCCGCGACCCCCTGCCGCTCGGCCGCGCGAAGTCCGGGTTCGAGGACGGCCCGTCCCAGGCCGCGCCCCTGCGAGGCGGGATCGACGCCCACCGTGGCCAGGAACCACGCGGGCTCGCTCGGCTGCAACTCCGCGGTGGCCTGCTCGGCCAGTTCGGCGGCGCGGGCACGATCACCCCGCAGCTCCGTCACCCGATCGGCGACGGACATGAACGCCTCCTCGAGCCCGGTGGAGCCGGGCGTCGTCCAGACGGCCACCGCGTCGACGTCGTCGGAGACCCACACCTCGCCGCAGCGCATGCCGATCTCGGCGAGGAAGAGCCCCTGCAGGTCGCGGACGCGGGTCTCGTGGTCCCGGCCGTCGACGGTGTAGCGGGTGAACGGATAGTCGCGGAACGCTCGTCCGAGCGTTGCCGTCGCCTTCTCGACATCGTGCACCGTCGCCGGCCGGACCACATGTTCGTTCGACACGCCGTGGCACTCTACCGAGCGTCACGGCCACACCCGGTCAGGAGAAGTCGGGCTCCTCGTCGCGGCTGCGCTTGAGTTCGAAGAAGTGCGGGTAGGACGCGAGGGCGACCACGCCGTCCCACACCTTCCCGGCCTCTTCGCCGCGCGGGATCTTCGACAGGACGGGACCGAAGAAGGCGATGCCGTTGACGTGGATGGTGGGGGTGCCGACGTCCTGGCCCACCTTGTCCATGCCGGCGTGGTGGCTCTTGCGCAGAGCCTCGTCGTAGGCGTCACTGTCGGCGGCCTCGGCCAGTGAGGCGTCGAGGTCGAGTTCGGCGAGCGACGCGGCGATCACGTCCGCGAAGTCCTTGTTGCCCTCGTTGTGGATGCGGGTGCCCATCGCCGTGTACAGCGGGGAGAGGATGTCGTCGCCGTACTTCTGCGCCGCGGCGATCGCGACGCGCACCGGGCCCCACGCCTTCGTCATCAGCTCGGCGTACTCCTCCGGGAGGTCGCGCCCCTCGTTCAGCACGGCCAGGCTCATGACGTGGAAACGCGCGTCGATGTCGCGCACCTTCGTGACCTCGAGGATCCAGCGCGAGGTGATCCAGCACCACGGGCACAACGGATCGAACCAGAAGTCGGCGGTGTCCTTGCCGGTCGTGGACGCGGCAGTCAGGTCGCTCAAGAGATCTCCTCACAAGAGTTCGTACGGGCCGGACAACTACAAGCATGTTCAACACGACGCCGTCGACGATTCTTCCTGAACCGGGCCGTAGTGCGGGCGGTAGCCGTAACGTCGGACCCGGGAAGCAGGTCCGGCACTCATCACAGTGGAGGCACCACGATGTCGGGTGAGGAAACGTTTCTGATCGTCGGCGGGGGTCTGGCCGGCGCAAAGCTGGCAGAGGAACTGCGCGCCCGCGACTTTCCCGGGCGCATCCTGCTGGTCGGCGCGGAGGAGCATCTGCCCTACGAGCGGCCACCGTTGTCGAAGGACTACTTCGCCGGACGCAAGCAACTCGCCGACTTCACGGTGCACGACGGCGACTGGTACCGCGACCACCGCGTCGAACTGCTGCTCGGCACGAAGGTCACCGCGATCGATCCGGCCGCCCACACCGTGACGCTGCCCGACGGGTCGACGCTGCACTACGACAAGCTCGCACTCGCAACGGGCTCGACGCCCCGCACGGTCCCGATTCCCGGCGCCGACGCCGAGCGCGTGTACGTCCTGCGAACCGTGGACGACGCCGACGCCGTGCTCTCCGCGATCCACGCCGACACCGACGCGACGGGATGGCTGGCGATCGTCGGCGGCGGCTGGATCGGCCTGGAGATCGCCGCCAACGCACGCGTCCGCGGCGCCGGAGTGGTCGTCGCGGAGGCCGCGAAGCAACCTCTGCTCGGCGCACTGGGCGAGGAGATGGGTGCAGTGTTCGCCGACCTGCACCGCGCGCACGGTGTCGATCTGCGGACGAACACCTCGGTGCGCGAGATCGTCGCCTACGACGGTCGCGCGAGCGGCCTCCGGTTCGGCGACGACAGTGTGGTGCCCGCCGACGCCGTGCTGGTCGCGGTCGGGGCGCGACCGAACGTCGACCTGGCCCGCGATGCCGGGCTCGCGGTCGACGACGGCGTGCTCGTCGACGCATCGCTGCGGACGAGCGACCCGGACATCGTGGCCGTCGGCGACATCGCGTCGGCGGAGCACCCGCTGCTCGGAACCCGGGTGCGCGTCGAGCACTGGGCGAACGCTCTGAACCAGCCGGCCGTCGCGGCCGCGACGATGCTCGGACGCGAGGCGACCTACGACCGACTCCCCTATTTCTTCACCGACCAGTACGACCTCGGCATGGAGTACGTCGGGCTCGCTCCTCGCGACGCCCGGGTGGTCACCCGCGGCGACGTGCCGGGACGGCAGTTCCTCGCGTTCTGGCTCGACGACGAGCAGCGGGTCCGGGCGGGGATGAACGTCAACATCTGGGATGCAGGCGACGACATCCGCGCGCTCATCGCCTCGGGGCGGCCCGTCGATGTGGACCGGTTGACGGACACGTCGGTGCCGTTGTCCGACGTCGCTCCGTGAGGGTTCGCCGATCATGATGGGATGGACGCCGACCGACATTCCGTCGTGAGAAGGAGTTCTCCCGTGGCACCACCGAATCTGACCCGCGAGCAGGCCGCCGAACGGGCCGCGATCCTGTCCGTCGACAACTACAGCATCGAACTGGATCTCACCGACGGTGCCGGTGCCCCGGGCACCACGACCTTCCGGTCGGTGACCACTGTCCGATTCGACGCGACCGCGGGCGCCTCGACGTTCATCGACCTCATCGCGAAGACCGTGCACTCGGCGACCCTCAACGGCGAACCCGTCGACGTGTCCGGATACTCCGAGGAGACCGGCATCGCCCTCACCGGGCTCGCCGCCCACAACGAACTCGTCGTCGACGCCGACTGCCTGTACACGAACACCGGCGAGGGCCTGCACCGGTTCGTCGACCCCACCGACGACGCGGTGTACCTGTACTCGCAGTTCGAAACGGCCGACGCCAAGCGGATGTTCGCGTGCTTCGACCAGCCCGATCTCAAGGCCACCTTCGACCTGAAGGTCACCGCGCCGCAGGACTGGGCCGTGATCTCCAACGCCGACACCGTGCAGACCGCCGCCGCGCAGCCGGGACTGCACATCTTCCGCACCACCCCGCGGATGAGCACCTATCTCGTCGCGCTCATCGCCGGTCCGTACGCGGTGTGGTCCGACGAGTACACCGACGAGCACGGCACCATCCCGCTGCGCATCTTCTGCCGCGCGTCGCTCGCGGAGTACATGGACGCCGACCGGCTGTTCACCGAGACCAAGCAGGGCTTCGGCTTCTACCACGCCAACTTCGGGATCCCCTACGCCTTCGGCAAGTACGACCAGCTGTTCGTGCCCGAATTCAACGCCGGGGCGATGGAGAACGCCGGCGCGGTGACCTTCCTGGAGGACTACGTCTTCCGGTCCAAGGTCACCCGCTACTCCTACGAGCGCCGCGCCGAGACCGTCCTGCACGAGATGGCGCACATGTGGTTCGGCGACCTCGTCACCATGCGCTGGTGGGACGACCTGTGGCTCAACGAGTCGTTCGCGACGTTCGCGTCGGTGCTGTGCCAGGCCTCGGCCACCGAGTACACCAACGCGTGGACGACCTTCGCGAACGTCGAGAAGTCGTGGGCCTACCGGCAGGACCAGCTGCCGTCGACGCACCCCATCGCCGCCGACATCCCCGACCTCGCCGCGGTCGAGGTCAACTTCGACGGCATCACCTACGCCAAGGGCGCGTCGGTGCTCAAGCAGCTCGTCGCCTATGTGGGGCAGGAGCCCTTCCTCGCCGGTCTGCGCGAGTACTTCCGCGACCACGCCTACGGCAACGCCACCTTCGACGACCTGCTCGCCGCGCTGGAGAAGGCCTCCGGCCGCGACCTGTCGGACTGGGGTGCCCAGTGGCTCAAGACCACCGGCCTGAACATCCTGCGACCGGACTTCGAGGTCGACGACCAGGGACGCTTCACGCGTTTCGCGGTGGTGCAGGAAGGTGCCCAGCCCGGCGCCGGTGAGTTCCGCGTGCACCGCCTCGCGATCGGTGTGTACGACGACGACGGCTCCGGCAAGCTCGTCCGCACGCACCGCGTGGAGATCGACGTCGACGCCGCCGAGCGCACCGAGGTCCCCGATCTGGTGGGTGTGCCGCGCGGCGCGTTCGTCCTCGTCAACGACGACGACCTGACGTACTGCTCGGTGCGTCTCGACGAGGAGTCGCTCGCGACCGTCATCGACCGGGTCGGCGATATCGCCGAGTCGCTGCCGCGCACCCTGGTGTGGTCGGCGGCGTGGGAGATGACCCGCCAGGCCGAGATGAAGGCGCGCGACTTCGTCGCCCTCGTGCAGCGCGGTATCGCCGCCGAGACCGAGGTCGGTGTCGTCCAGCGTCTGCTCATGCAGGCGCACACCGCGCTGGAGAGCTACGCCGACCCGTCCTGGGCCGCGGAGCAGGGCCGGGCGGACTTCGCCAACCGTCTGCTCGAGCTCGCCCGCGAGTCCGAGGCAGGCTCCGACCATCAGCTCGCGTTCGTCAACGCGCTGACCACCGCGTACCTGTCGCCCTGGCACACCGAGGTGCTCGAGGAGCTGCTGGGCGCGGATCCGGCGACGGTCGGCCTGCCCGGGCTGACAGTCGACACCGATCTGCGCTGGCGGATCGTCCAGGCGCTCGCCGCGGCGGGTGAGGTCGACGCCGAGGGTGTCGAATCGCCGTTCATCGACGCGGAGGCCGAACGCGACCCGACGGCCGCGGGTGCCCGCCAGGCGGCGGCCGCCCGCGCGGCGCGTCCGCAGGAAGCCGTCAAGGAACAGGTGTGGCAGACGGTCGTGCACGACGACAGCGTCCCGAACATCACGGCGCGCGCCGTGATCGGCGGTTTCGCCCCCGCAGGTCAGGGCGAACTGCTCGAGCCGTACGTCGCGCGGTACTTCGCGGAGGTGCCCGGAGTGTGGGAGCGCCGTTCGAGCGAGGTCGCGCAGACCGTCGTGATCGGGCTCTACCCGTCGTGGTCGATCAATGAGCAATCGGTGGCGGCGGCCGACGAGTTCCTCGCCGGCGACCATCCGCCGGCCCTGCGGCGACTCGTCGTCGAGGGTCGCGCCGGGGTCGTGCGCTCGTTGAAGGCACGCGCGTTCGACGCGTCCTGACGCACCGACCTCACCGAACGACTGTGGGCGGTGCCCACATGAGACGACTGTGGCCCGCTGCCTCTCCTTCACGGAGTGGCAGCGGGCCACAGATGGTTCGTGGGCTCCGTATCAGGGAGCGACCATGGCGTTCGCGATGACGCGGACGGCGCTGGTGATGCCGTCGAGCAGATTCCCCTGACCGAAGGACGACACGGCCGCGGTGATGCCGAGCTGCAGCACCCGGTCGGTGGCGCGGTCGGCGGCGGTGCGACCCGAGCGGACCTCGATGCTCCGCTGGTTCGGGAAGACCGCGACGAGCACCGAGTTGTCGGCATCCGGCGTGGTCGGCAGCAGGGCGTCGGTCGCCGCGGCCGGATTCACGTCGTCACCGATGTAGACGGTGAACCGCACATTGGTGATCCGCATCGCGTGCGTGAGCGTGTCGTCGAGGGTGATGAGGTCGCGGTCCTTGAACGGCGCACCCGTGAAGGCCTGCCCGAGACCGCGCACGGCGGAGATGCGTCCGCTCGCGGTGAGTGCCGCACCGTGCGGCAGGTTCTCCGGCGCTACGGCCGGACGCTGGATCACGTCACCACTTGCCACTTGCGGTACCTCCGATCAGCTCCGCCGAGGTCAGAGCGGCATGACCGTGACCATGATGCGGGTATTTCCAGGGATGGGTCGATTCGTCGGTCGCGGTCCACAGGAGCGGTTCGTACTCCCATTTCCGGTCGAGCGTGTACGGGTCGTCCGACGGCGTGGAGCCCGGGTACTTGCTCATGACGAAGGACAGCCCACCGAAGACCAAGACGATCAGCAGCGGGATGCCGACGAAGATCAGGGTTGTCTCGAGAATGCTCACAGCCAAACGTTAGCCCAGCCGGGCCCGAAAGGCCTCATATGCCCCGCAGAACGGCCCGATCAGGCCGCGCCCTCCCCCAGATAGGGCAGCCAGGTGGGGTGCAACTCGGGCAGGGTGGCGAGCAGGCGCCAGTGCCGGCCCTTGGGCGGATTCGGCACCACACGCAGGGTCCACCCGAGTTCGGTGAGCAGCTTGTCGGCCTTGCGATGGTTGCACGGCGCGCAGCATGCGACGCAGTTCTCCCAGGTGTGCTCGCCGCCGCGGCTGCGCGGCACGACGTGGTCGATCGTCTCGGCCTTGCCCCCGCAGTAGGCGCACCGGTTCCGGTCGCGGTGCATGAGCGCGGCCCGGGTGAGCGGCACCCGCGCGTGATACGGAACGCGCACATAGTTGCGCAGACGGATCACCGACGGCAGCTGCACGGACCATTCTGCCGACCGCACGAGCGGGGCGAGCGGATCGTCGTGCACGGTATCGGCCTTGCCCCCGGCCATCAGGACCACGGCCCTGCGGGCGGGCAGGGCGGTGAGCGGCTCGTAGGTGGCGTTGAGCAGCAACACTCGACGTTTCAACCAGTCGGGTACCGTCGCGGTGCTGTCGTGCACCACGCGCAGTGTGGTAGCCCCCGGCACCCCTGCAGGGGCGTCCGCGGGCGGGAGTTGTCGATGCGAGCTGTTGCTGTGCTTCATACGACCTCCGAAAAGACTGGGAACAGTGGACCACGGATGCTCCCGAATCGCACCCGAAATCAGCGGACCGGTCCAGGTCGGGCCGGTGAACATCCGGTGTCGGTCCCGCCCGGCACGGCTCGTCGGGCGGTGTGCGGTCGGGAGCAGGCACAATGGACGGTCGAGAGGGACGGTGAACGAATACAGATGAGTGACGAGCAGACCTTCTACGAGGCGGTCGGTGGCGCCGAGACGTTCCGCCGGCTCACTGCACGGTTCTACGAGGAGATCGCACGGGACGAGATCGTCCGGCCCCTGTATCCCGAGGAGGATCTCGGTCCGGCCGAACGACGCATGCGGATGTTCCTCGAGCAGTACTGGGGCGGCCCGCGCACCTACTCCGAGGAGCGGGGCCACCCGCGGCTGCGCATGCGTCATCATCCCTTCCGGATCGGGCCGCTCGAGCGCGACGCCTGGTTGCGATGCATGCACACCGCGATCGCGTCGATCGACGAGAAGACGCTCGACGACGAGCACCGCCGGCAACTCGTCGACTACATGAACATGGCGGCCGACTCGATGATGAATTCCCCGATCTAGGGGTCGGCGTCTCCTGAGGGTCAGCGCCCCAGGATCAGGCGCAGGCGGTCCTCCACCTTCTGGGTGAACCGAGCGACCGGCGACAGGTGACGACGCAGGACGGCATGCTTGCGCACGTATTCGGGGACCTCCCACAGCGCGGTGGTCCCGGCGCGGAAGAGCGCCGCGTCACCGGCACGCAACGTCCGGGGTTCGGAGTCGGCGGACGAGACGATGACCGAGCCCTCCACGATGTGGACGATCTCGTCGACGCCGAAATGCCAGTCGAAGCGACCGGCCGTGCAGTCCCACACGTGTGTGGTGGTGGTGCGGTCGGCGCTGGTCGCCCACTGACCGCTGCGCGCCACGGGCGCACCCTCGCGGATCCACGCAGGGTCGATCGGGTCGTCGCGCAACTCCACGTCGTCCAACCGGACCGCGACGATCGATGTCGTATTCATGCCGTTCGTCCTATCATGCGGGCAAGCCCTGACGGAACGGCCGCGGGCACCGTTCGCCCTGCCTTTCGCCCTGCCGTCTGACACGATGACTCCCGTGGCCCACCCCGCAGCACCGACCTCCGGACGAGGCGACCCGGCATCGCCGTGGTGGCGAGACGCGGTCTTCTACCAGGTCTATCCCCGCTCGTTCGTCGACGCGAACGGTGACGGCATCGGCGACCTCGCGGGGGTGCGCAGCCGCCTCGGCTATCTCGAACTGCTCGGTGTCGACGCGATCTGGCTCAACCCGGTGATGCGGTCGCCGATGGCGGATCACGGCTACGACGTCTCCGATCCCCGCGACATCGACCCGCTGTTCGGGGACATCGCCGATCTCGAAGCGCTGATCGCCGACGCCCACGCCCGCGGAATCCGGGTTGTGATGGACCTCGTACCGAACCATGTCAGCGTCGAGCACCGCTGGTTCCGGGCCGCGCTCGAAGCCGGACCGGGCAGCCGCGAACGCCGACGCTTCCACTTCCGGGACGGACGCGGACCGGACGGCAGCGCACCACCGAACAACTGGCCGAGCGTCTTCGGCGGACCGGCCTGGACCCGCGTCACCGAACCCGACGGCACGCCGGGCCAGTGGTATCTGCACGTCTTCGCTCCCGGGCAGCCCGATCTGAACTGGGGCGACGAGGAGGTCGTCGAGGACCTCGACAAGACCCTGCGGTTCTGGCTGGACCGGGGCGTGGACGGTTTCCGGATCGACGTGGCCCACGGCATGGCCAAGCCCGCAGATCTTCCCGACCACGAGGGGTGGGAGACCAACGAACTGCTCGGGCACTCCCGCGCCGACCCTCGGTTCAACAATCCCGAGGTGCACGACATCCACCGCCGCATCCGGCGGGTCTTCGACGAGTATCCGGACTCGGTGGCGATCGGTGAGATCTGGGTCGACGATCACGAGCGGTTCGCCGAGTACCTGCGCCCGGACGAACTGCATCTCGCCTTCGACTTCCACCTGACGCTGTCGGACTGGGACGCCGATGCCGTCCGGGACGCGATCGAGAAGGGCCTGGCCGCGGTGACGTCGGTGCAGGCCTCACCGACGTGGACACTGTCGAACCACGACGTCGACCGCGAGGTCACGCGATACGGAGGCGACGAGGTCGGGCTCGCACGGGCACGCGCGATGATCCTCGTCGCCCTCGCGCTCCCGGGAACGGTGTTCGTCTACAACGGCGCCGAACTCGGGTTGCCGAACGTCGATCTGCCCGACGAGGTACTGCAGGATCCGGTCTGGGAACGATCCGGCCACACCGAACGCGGACGCGACGGTTGCCGCGTGCCGCTGCCGTGGGAGGGCGGAGCACCGCCCTTCGGGTTCACCTCAGCCGGGTCCGCGTGGCTGCCCCAGCCGCCGGAGTGGTCGGCGCTCACCGTCGAGAAGCAACTCGAGGACGCGGACTCGACGCTCTCGCTGTACCGCAGGGCGATCGAGATCCGCACGGAGCGAAGGCGCCCCATCGACACGGAGCGAAGGCGATCCGAGGGCGGTGAGATCGGCTGGTACGGAAGCCCGGCCGGGTGCCTGGCGTTCCGCCGTTCCGACGGCCTGACCTGCGTGCTCAACGCCGGCGACGTCGCGGTCGATCTGCCTCCGGGCGAGGTGCTGCTCGCGAGTGCGCCGCTCACCGGACACGTACTGCCACCGGACACCGCCGCCTGGTTGGCGTGAGGCACCCTCAGAGGACGCTCAGACCGAGCCCGCCGCCGCGGCGCAGGTAGACCGACCCGAAGCGGGCGTCGAGGCGCATCCAGGTAGCGGACGCCCGGACCCGGACCACCTCGGTGGGATCGATGCCCGCCGAGTCGACGGTGTCGCGACCGGCACCGGGCACGAAGCCCATCGCACCGAGCGCGAACACCATGCGCATCGGCACGCCCACGGTGGTCCCGGCGCCGCTCACCTCGAGAACCTCCTGGGCGAGCAGCGACGCCGGCGGCCCTTGCGCGCCGTGCTCGCGGGTGAGCGCGACGCCGCGTTGCGCGAGTTCGACGAGGATCCGTGCCGGCACGTCGTCGACGTGGACGTAGCCGTCGTCGGGCGGGAGTGCCCCGCGCCAGGCGGAATCCATCGCCCAGCCCGGGTCGACCTCGGTGCGCGGCCCGGACCCGGCGAGGAGCGCGGCCCGCAGCGATTCTGCGGCGACGCAGGTGTCGGCCGGTGCCACGGTTCCACGGACGACACGTCCTGCGAGCACCTCGAAACCGGTACGCGTCCAGATGCCGAGCAGTCCGTCACCGCGCCGGCGCAACCGCACCACGGCGGCCTCGTCGAGACGCGCGGCCCGGGCCAGGAAGGCGGCGAGATCGACGCTGTCGTCGGGGCCTGCGAGCGTCAGGAGGCGCTCTGCGTGTCGGATCCGATCGTCGCTCACATCGCCCTCATCGGTTGCGTTGTTGCTGTCGCTGTCGCGTTGCCACTGCCACTGCCACTGCCACCGTCAGTCGCGTTGCCACTGCCGCAGGAAGACACGTTCTTCGTCGGTGAGCCGGCGCAGACGCTGGGTCTCGATGTCGAACGCCGCGATCTGGGTGGACGCGACCACCGCCGGCGCCGAGTCGACCGGGGCACCGCCCGGCCGCACCTCGTAACCGATCGTGAAGTCGACGGCCCGCACCTTCTCGGTCCACATCAGCACGTCGAGCGGACCGTCGTCGTGGCGCAACTGCCCGCGATAACGGACGTGGAGATCGGCGATGACGGCACCTTCGCGCAGGTTGCGGGTGGGGCGACCGTCGGCGAACAACCACGGGATCCGTGCTTCCTCGAGGAGCGTGACCATCCGCGCGTGGTTGATGTGCTGGAAGACGTCCATGTCGGACCACCGCACCATCACCTCGGTGTGGAAACCGAACTGTTCGCCCGCACCGCTCACTCGTTACCTCCGATCGGATGCGCCCGTGCGCACCATGCCCCTGATCTGTCGTGCCGCCACCGAAAGGGTGGCGAGGTCCAGACTTCCAGACGCGAAGATCTCGTCGAGCGCCGCCCTCGCGCGGACGAGCTTGGAGCCGTTGGACGACTCCCAGTCCTCGATCATCTCCTCGGTCGACTCCCCGGGTTCGGCGCCGGCGAGCACGTCGAGGACGAGCGACCGCAACGAGCCGTACAGGTCGTCGCGCAGCGCGAGGCGTGCCAGCGAATGCCAGCGGTCGCCCCGCTCGAGACCGGAGACCGCCGTGAGCAGGCGGTCGACGCCGAGACGCGCGTCGAGGGCGTAGTAGAGGTCGGCGACCTCCGCCTCGTCGCGCTGCTCTATGTCGGCGATGTCGATGACGTCGAGCAGCGGGAACTGGTCGAGGAGCCGGAAGACGACGCCCGTGAGCTCCTCCGGTGCTCCTCGTTCGAGGAGCGGGCGGGTACGACGCAGGAAGTCCTCGGCGTGGTGCCCGCGCATCCAGTCCGCGACCCGCGGTGCGAGACGCGCGAAGGCGTCGCGGTAACGGCTGATCTCGGCACCGACTGCGAGGGGCTGCGGTCGCGTGGCGAGGAGCCGGCGCGACGCCCGGTCGAGCACGCGGCGGGATTCGAGCAGCAGGTCGTCCTCGATATCGACAGGCAGCCCGGCGGCCCGGATCTCGTCCCACAGGGCCGGTAGCCCGAAGATGGTAGTGACGGCGGTGTAGGCGCGGATGGCGTCGGTCGCCGTCGCCCCGGCCTCCTCGGCGAGCCGGTAGACGTAGGTGGGGCCGCCGTTGTCGACCGTGGTGTTGGCCAGCATGGTCGCAACGATCTGCCGACGCAGCGGATGCGCCCGGATCCCGGCCCGGAACCGCTCGCGCAGAGCGGGCGGGAAGTAGGCGGGCAGGATCGACGCGAAGGTCTCGTTGTCGGGCAGGTCCGTGGCCAGCAGGTCGTCGACGAGGGCGAGCTTGACGTGGGCGAGGAGCTGCGCCAGCTCCGGCGACGTCAATCCCTCCCCCGCCGCTTCACGACGATCGAACTCGGCCTCGTCGGGCAGGGCCTCGAGGCCGCGGTCGAGTCCGCGATCGAGTTCCAGGGCTGCGAGCATCCGACGGTGCACCCCCAACAGGGACGGCGCTACGGCCCGCTCTAGTCCGAGCACGGCGTTCTGCGAGATGTTGTCGGCGAGAACGAGTTCGGCGACGTCACCGGTCATCGACGCGAGCAGCGGATTGCGGTCCTCCGCCGCGAGCTCGCCGGCGGTCACCATGGCGTCGAGGAGGATTTTGATGTTGACCTCGTGGTCGGAGCTGTCGACGCCGGCCGAGTTGTCGATCGCGTCGGTGTTGATCTTCCCACCGGCGCGCGCGAACTCGATGCGGCCGCGTTGCGTGACGCCGAGATTGCCGCCCTCGCCCACGACCCGGGCACGCAGTTCCCGCCCGTCGACGCGCACGCCGTCGTTGCTCTTGTCCCCCACGTCCGCATGGGTTTCCGTCGACGCCTTCACGTAGGTGCCGACACCGCCGTTCCACAACAGGTCGACGGGTGCGCGCAGGATCGCGCGGATCAGTTCGGGCGGTGGGAGTGCGGTGACGTCGTCGGGCAGGTCGAGCACCGCACGCACCTCGGGACCGACGGGAACCGATTTGGCCGTCCGGTCCCACACCCCGCCCCCGGCCGAGACGAGTTCTGTCGAGTAGTCCTTCCACGACGACCGCGGCAGTTCGAACAACCGGCGCCGCTCCTCGAACGACCGCTCCGGATCGGGGTCGGGATCGAGGAAGATGTGCCGATGGTCGAACGCGGCGACGAGCCGGATGTGCCGGCTGAGCAGCATGCCGTTGCCGAAGACGTCGCCGCTCATGTCACCGATTCCGACGACGGTGAAATCGTCCGTCTGCGGGTCGGATCCGAGTTCGCGGAAGTGACGCCGGACGCTCTCCCATGCACCGCGCGCGGTGATGCCCATCTCCTTGTGGTCGTAACCGGCGGAGCCACCTGACGCGAACGCGTCACCGAGCCAGTAGCCGTATTCCGCCGCAACGGAATTCGCGAGGTCGGAGAACGACGCGGTGCCCTTGTCCGCGGCCACCACGAGATACGGGTCGTCGTTGTCGTGACGCACGACCCGCTGCGGCGGGACCGTGTCGTTGCGGGCGGCGTCGAGGTTGTCCGTGATGTCGAGCAGACCGGCGATGAAGCACCGGTAGCACCGTTCGCCGCGCTCGCGGACGGCGCGCCGGTCCGCCTCGGCGTCACCGGTCGGACGCGGGGCGTGCTTGACGACGAAGCCGCCCTTCGCACCCACGGGCACGATCACCGCGTTCTTCACGGCCTGCGCCTTGACCAGGCCGAGCACCTCCGTGCGGAAGTCCTCCCGACGGTCGGACCAGCGCAGCCCACCGCGGGCGACGGGACCGAACCGCATGTGGACGCCCTCGACGTCCGGGGCGTAGACGAACACCTCGAAAGCCGGTCGCGGCTGGGGTAGTTCGGCGATCCGTCGCGGATCGAACTTGAGCGACAACGCCCGACCGTCCGGGCGCTCGTGCCCGATCCCGCCGGCCACGTAGAAGTTGGTGCGCAGGGTCGCACGGATCAACGAGAACAGCCCCCGGAGGATGCGGTCGGTGGCCAGGGCGGTCACCTCCGCGATCGTCGTCGTGAGTTCCTCGGCGATCTGCTGTTCGCGTTCGGCGGAGGCGTCCTCCGGATCGAACCGGGACTCGAACAGCCCGACGAGCAGCGCCGCGGTGTGGGGGGCGCCGAGCAGCACACCTTCGATGTTGTACTGGCTGTAGGGGAATTCGGTCTGGCGCAGGTACTTCGCGTAGGCGCGGAGAAGCACGACCTGCTTCCAGGTGAGCCCGGCGCGCAGCACGAGCTGGTTGAACCGGTCGGTCTCGACCGCGCCCCGCCAGGCCACGGTGAAGGTGTCGGTGAGACGATCCGCCAGGGTCGGATCGGTCTCGACGATGCCGTGCTCGATGTCCTCGGGCAGGCAGAGTCCGAAATCGTATATCCAGCAATCGATTCCGTCCGATCGCGGCAGCCGGTAGGGTCGCTCGTCGACGACCTCGACGCCGAGGCTCTGCAACACCGGGAGGATCCGGCCGAGGGTGACCGTCTCGTCGGCGATGTACAGGGTGAAACGCAACGACAACGGATCGTCGGAACCCGGACGGTACAGGTGCGTGTCGAGATCGCCGGAGTCGAGCGCTTCCAGACGCCGCAGGTCGTCCAGGGCACGTTCGGAACCGAAGTCCTCCTTGTACGCCTCGGGCACGACCTCGGCGTACCGCTGCACCAGCAACGGATCGAGATCGCCGGTCGCGGCCGCCGCCTCACCGAGCCGATCGGCCCAGTTGCGGGTCACTTCCGCGAGCATCGCCTGGATCCGCAGGCGGTTCTCCTCGGAGGTGTCCACCTCGCGACGTGCGCGCCCGGAGAACCGGATCGTCACGTGCAGCAACGCGAGGTCGCGTTCGGAGACCCGCGCGGTGTAGTCGAGTACGCCGCCACCGAACTCGCGCAACAGGATGTCCTGGATCGCCACGCGCACCTTCGTCGTATAGCGGTCGCGCGGCAGGTAGACCAGGCACGAGATGTACCGCCCGTAGGTGTCGACGCGGACGAACAACCGCACCTGCCGGCGGATGTCGACCACCGCCGTGACGGTCTCGTAGAGGGTGTCGGTGTCCATGGAGAACAGTTCCGCGCGGGGCACCGTCTGCATGATCTCGAGCATCGCCTGGCCGCTGTAGGACGACAGCTCGACCCGCGCTCGCGCGACGACCTCCCGCACCCGGCGCGAGACCACGGGGATGTCGAGGATGTTCTCGTGCAGAGCGGTCACCGTGAGGACACCGAGGAAACGATCCTCCCCGACGACCGCGCCGTCGGCGTCAAGCCGGGCGACGCCGACGAAGTACGGATAGACGGAACGGTGCACGGTGGCGGGAAGCGCGCCCTGAGTGAGCACGAGGAGCGGACGGCGACCCGTGCCGACCTCACCGGGCAGGTCGAGCGGGTCCGCGACCGAGGCATCGGTGCGCAGCACTCCCCTGCCGCTGCCGGGCACGGGCGTCGCGCGCACGTTGTCGTCGCCGCCGTCGGGCACGAAGTCGTAGCGCCGGTAGCCGAGGAGGGTGAAGTTCCCGCCGCTCAACCAGCGCAGCAGTTCGGCGGTCTCGGTGAGCTCGTCGGCCGTGTAGTGCGCCGGCGGATCGGCGGCCAGGCCGTCGAGCGCGTCCGCCAGGTCGCGCTGCAGGGCGTGCATCTCCCCGGAGTCCGACGCCACCTGCCGCACATCGGACAGTACGCGCCGCAGGCCGTGATCGATCTCCTCGACCGATTCGTCGTCGACGGGCCTGCGCAACTCGATGTGCATCCATGATTCGGCGACTCCACCCGAGGTCCGTCCGCCTTCGTCGGTCAGGCGCTCGAGGTCGCCCTCGGCGGTGCGGCGCGCAGACAGGACGGGGTGGATGACCGTCGCCACCGAGACACCCAGCCGGGACAGCAGTGCCAGCACCGATTCGACGAGCAGCGGCATGTCGTCGGTGACGATCTGTACGGCGACACCCATGCCGTCGGTGCGGCGCACACCGACGACAGCGGTGTCCGGTGCGCGCCGACGACCGAGACGGACGTGCTCGAGCGCGGCCGCGCCGTGGTCGGTGGTGAACTCTCCGGAGCTCTGATAGATCCGCTCGAGGACCGCCTCGGGAGAGGCATCGCTGCCTGTTGAATTTGTCTGCGCCACAGCCGGATCGGCCATCGACACCCCTCCTGCTCTATCGGGCGGATACACCGCGCGCCGCGGACGGACTCGTGATCGAGCCTATCCGCGGCGCGCAGTCGGGGGGTCGGAACCGGCGGGTCGGGTAACAGCCGGGCCGGTCGACAGGATGTACCCGCTCAGCCGGTGGGCGTGACGGCGCGGTGCCGGTCGAGCACCGCCCGTACCTCGTCTGTCAGCGGCCGCGACGTGTCGGTCTCGGGATCGAAGCCGACGAGCACGGTGTCGGCGACCGCGCACACCACGCCTTCCCGGTCGAGGATCGTCTGACGCACCGTGAACGAGCTCGTGCCGAGACGCAGCACCGTCGTCTCGACCTCGATCGGCGCCGAGGAATCCTTGATCGGACGCAGGAACTCGACGTCCATCTTCCGGAGCACGACGGCATCGCGTGCCGGCAGCTCGCTCCGGAAGAACTTGATGCGCCCTTCCTGCAGGTATTCCACGACCTTGGCGTTGTTGACGTGCCCGAGCCGATCGGAGTCGCCCCAGCGCACCTCGACCGGGCACCGGTAGGGCCGGTGGCCGTTGCGCTCAGTCACGCGTGAGCTTCCGGTGCGTGACGCGGTGCGGACGTGCCGCATCGGCTCCGAGACGCTCGACCTTGTTCGCCTCGTAGGCCTCGAAGTTGCCCTCGAACCAGAACCACTTGCCCTCTTCGACGTTGCCCTCCCACGCCAGGATGTGGGTACAGGTGCGGTCAAGGAACCAGCGGTCGTGGGAGATCACGACGGCGCAACCCGGGAACTGCTGCAGCGCGTTCTCGAGCGACGACAGGGTCTCGACGTCGAGGTCGTTGGTCGGCTCGTCGAGGAGGATCAGGTTGCCGCCCTCCTTGAGCGTGAGCGCCAGGTTCAGGCGGTTGCGCTCACCACCGGAGAGCACACCGGCCGGCTTCTGCTGGTCGGGACCCTTGAACCCGAACGCGCTCACGTACGCGCGCGACGGCATCTCGTTCTGCCCGACCTCGATGAAGTCGAGACCGTCGGAGACCACCTCGAAGACCGTCTTCTTCGGGTCGATGTTCGCGCGGTTCTGGTCGACGTAGCTCAGCTTGACCGTGTCGCCCACCTTGACGGTGCCGCTGTCGGGCTCCTCGAGACCGACGATGGTCTTGAACAGCGTGGTCTTGCCGACGCCGTTGGGGCCGATGACACCGACGATGCCGTTGCGCGGCAGCGTGAACGACAGGTCCTTGATCAGGACACGGCCGTCGAAGCCCTTGTCGAGGTGCTCGACCTCGACGACGACGTTGCCCAGACGCGGCGGCGTCGGGATCTGGATCTCCTCGAAGTCGAGCTTGCGGTGCTTCTCGGCCTCGGCTGCCATCTCCTCGTAGCGGGCCAGACGCGCCTTGTTCTTCGTCTGCCGTGCCTTGGCACCGGAGCGGACCCACTCGAGTTCCTCGCGGAGCCGCTTCTGCAGCTTCTGGTCCTTCTTGCCCTGGACCTCGAGACGCTCGGCCTTCTTCTCCAGGTAGGTGGAGTAGTTGCCCTCGTAGGGGTGCAGCTTGCCGCGGTCGACCTCGCAGATCCACTGCGCGACGTGGTCGAGGAAGTACCGGTCGTGGGTGACGGCCAGCACCGCGCCCGGGTAGGACGCGAGGAACTGCTCGAGCCACAGCACCGACTC
>Ga0182742_1001389_pt1 | contig 31304 bp, 27 predicted proteins | sample eDN5th37CBELigMG_FD_128880 | JGI IMG/M metagenome (GOLD analysis project Ga0182742, IMG submission 128880) | Enriched Miracle-Growth compost microbial communities from Emeryville, California, USA - eDNA 5th pass 37_C BE-Lig MG (version 2)... ... | reverse complement strand
CGGTTCCGCGCGCCGCCTCTACCACTTCCACATCGATAACGTGTCCTCATACTGAAGCCAGATCATCCAATGACCGCGCCCGTCGGACACCCCCGGACCACGCCCCGCATCTCAGCCACTTTCGACACCTATTCAATCTCGGAAATCCAGCGCGCCGCCTCGACCGGCATCTACGACATTCGCGGCGCCGGCGCGAAACGCAAGCTTCCGCATTTCGACGATCTCTTGTTTCTGGGCGCCTCCATCTCCCGCTATCCGCTCGAAGGCTATCGCGAGAAATGCGGAACCAATGTTGTGCTGGGTTCGCGTTTCGCGAAGAAGCCAATCGAAATCAAAATACCGATCACCATCGCCGGCATGAGTTTCGGGGCGCTGTCGGGTCCGGCCAAGGAAGCACTTGGCCGCGGCGCCTCGGCCATGGGCACGACGACAACCACCGGCGACGGCGGCATGACGCCAGAAGAGCGGGAGCATTCGCAGACGCTCGTCTATCAGGTGCTCCCGTCCCGCTACGGCATGAACCCCGATGATCTCAGAAAGGCCGATGCCATCGAGGTTGTGGTCGGTCAGGGTGCAAAACCGGGCGGCGGTGGAATGCTGCTCGGCCAGAAGATTACCGAACGTGTTGCGGGTATGCGCACGCTTCCGCCCGGGATCGACCAGCGCTCGGCCTGCCGCCATCCCGACTGGACCGGGCCGGACGATCTCGAAATCAAGATCGAGGAACTGCGCGAGATCACCGACTGGGAAAAGCCGATCTATGTGAAGGTCGGCGCCAGCCGGCCCTATTACGACACGGCGCTTGCGGTAAAGTCCGGCGCCGACGTCATTGTGCTCGACGGAATGCAGGGTGGCACCGCGGCAACCCAGGAAGTCTTCATCGAAAATGTCGGACTGCCAATCCTGTCGGCCATCCGTCCCGCGGTGCAGGCGCTGCAAGACCTCGGCATGCACCGCAAGGTGCAATTGATCGTTTCCGGCGGCATCCGGAACGGCGCCGATGTGGCAAAAGCGCTGGCGCTGGGCGCCGACGCGGTTTCCATCGGAACCGCCGCGCTGATCGCGCTGGGCGACAACGATCCAAGGCTCGATGCGGAATACCAGAAGCTTGGCACGCGGGCGGGCGCCTATGACGACTGGCATGAGGGCCGCGATCCCGCGGGCATCACCACCCAGGACGAGACGCTGGCGAGCCGGCTCGATCCTGTGATCGCAGGGCGCAAGCTTGCCAATTATCTCGCCGTGCTCACGCTGGAGGCCCAGACCATCGCTCGCGCCTGCGGCAAGAGCCATGTTCATAATCTGGAGCCGGAGGATCTTGTGGCGCTGACGGTTGAATCGGCCGCCATGGCGCAGGTGCCGCTGGCCGGAACGGACTGGATACCGGGCAAAACACAGCTTTGAATAACCGGACCGACATTGAGGGGGGAGACTGATGGCCACGGACCTGGAGGCTGTCGCGAAGGAGCGCGACATCAAATATTTCCTGATCTCCTACACTGATCTGTTCGGAACCCAGCGCGCCAAGCTTGTCCCGGCAGCGGCAATCAAGGGAATGGCGAAGAACGGTGCCGGTTTTGCTGGCTTCGCCACATGGCTGGACATGACGCCTGCCGATCCCGACCTGTTCGCGGTCCCGGATCCGGAAAGCCTTATCCAGCTGCCCTGGAGACCGGAGGTCGGCTGGCTCGCCGCCGACCTGTGGATGGACGGCAAGATCGTCGAGCAGTCTCCGCGCAATCTGCTGAAGCGCGTTATCGCCGAGGCGGCGAATCAAAAAATGCAATTGAAGAGCGGCGTCGAATGCGAGTTCTTTCTCGTGGCGCCGAACGGAGAGGCAATTTCCGACGAAGCAGACCGCCAGAGCAAGCCCTGCTATGACCAGTCGGCGCTGATGCGGCGCTACGACTTCATCAAGGAGCTCTGCGACGGAATGCTGTCGCTTGGCTGGAATCCCTATCAAAATGACCACGAGGACGCGAACGGCCAGTTCGAGATGAACTGGGATTACAGCGATGCGCTGACCACCGCGGATCGCCACGCCTTCTTCAAGTTCATGGCCAAGTCGATTGCCGAGAAGCACGGCTACCGGGCGACCTTCATGCCCAAGCCCTTTGCAAACCTGACAGGCTCGGGCTGCCATGCGCACATCTCGCTGTGGGATGGATCAACCAACCTGTTCGAGAAACAGGCTGGGGAACTTGGCATCTCGAAACTTGGCTACAATTTCATCGGCGGGCTGATGCATTCGGCCGACGCGCTCTGCGCGCTGACCAACCCGACCGTCAACTCATACAAGCGCATCAACGCACCGCGCACGCTCTCCGGCGCGACATGGTCTCCCAACAGCGTCACCTATACCGGAAACAATCGCACGCACATGATCCGCGTACCGGAGCCGGGCCGATTCGAGCTTCGGCTGCCGGACGGCTCGGCCAATCCGTATCTGCTGCAGGCCGGCATCATGGCGTCAGGCCTCGACGGCATCAAAAATGTGCGCGATCCCGGCAAGCGTCTCGACATCAACATGTATACGGACGGACATACGGTGACGGACGCCAAGCGCCTTCCGCTCAATCTCCTCGATGCGCTGCGCGCCTTTGAAGCTTCGCCTGTCATGAAGGAATATTTCGGCAGTTTCGTCGCATCCTATGCCGCGCTCAAGCATCGCGAGTGGAACGAGTATGCCGCCCACCTCACGCAATGGGAGCGGGAGGCGACACTCGACTGCTGAAGGCCGCGGGCTTTTTGCTCCGGCCTCTCGGCCCCTCCGGCACGTCGGATGCAACATACATGAGGAGGCGCGCGAGCCGATCGACTTCGGTCGCGCGCGATCGAGCGGCCATCCCGCCTACCGGCCGCCACTTTTTCCCCGTCTCTGGCCTGTCCGGACGCAGCATGCCACGGTGATGCGTTCACCCCCCGATTCGGATCGCATCCACCCGGAACGCGTTCGATTCGTCACAACGAAACCTTCAGAAACGGCCCTCCTCACGCATGGCGAACGGCAGACGACATGTCGGTATTGTGCTCGTACTCACCTCCGCTGTTGGCTTCGCAATCGGCCCGACAGCGGCGAAGGTCGCGATGGAGAACGGCGCGAATACGCTGACGGTTGTGACCATGCGGGGCCTCATCGGAGCGGCACTTCTGGGCCTCTTGATCGTGATCTTCCGTCAGCGCTTTCGCATCGGCAGCGAGGCGCTGAAATGGTGCCTGATATGCAGCGCCTTCAGCGCCGTGATGGTTTACGGGTTGATTGGCTCGGTCGCCTATATTCCCGTCAGCGTCGCCATCCTCATCTTTTTTACGCATCCCATTGTGGTGGCAGTCATCGTCCACTGGCGCGGCGGCGATCGGCTGACGGCACGAAAGCTGCTTCTGGCGGTCGGCGCATTTGCGGGGCTTGCGTTGGCGCTCGCCCCCGCTTTCGACGCGCTCGAACCCGCCGGCATCGCGCTGGCCGCTCTCGCCGCCATAACAATCTGCGGTTCGATCCTGTCCGGAGCCCGCGCTCAGCAGCACGCCACCAGCACGCAGGTCAATTTTTACGTCACCGCGGTATCGGGCATCCTATTTGCTCTCATCACCTCCGGCTTGCAGGAATGGTCCTTGCCATCGAATTCCCTCGGATGGATGGGCATCGCCGGGGCCGGTGTCGGAATTGCCGTCGGTCTCCTGACGTTTTTCGCCGCATTTCGTCATCTCAGCCCGGTTCGCGCCACCATGCTGTGCAATGTCGAGCCGCTCCTGAGCATCCTGTTCGCCGCCGCAATCTTGGGCGAGCGGCTTAATGCGCTCCAGTGGACCGGAGCGGCCATTATGATCGGCGCCATCGTGCTTTTTGAAGCCGCGGATCAGGGTCATCGGGTGCGGAAACCGCAAGCCTGCTCTTAGATGCTGCGGAGGGTCGGCCTGCGCGACCGACGGTCGCAGCCGCCGCCATCAGGCAGGAGCATTGTCCGGTTCCGGATATCGGCTCCGGTTTTCAGCTCGACCGACGCTTTGCCTCGTCCGGATTGCCGCCGGCGCGGCGGAGGCGTGCTTCATTTTACCGCAAGCAACTTGTCAAAGCCGCGAGACAAGTGCCAATCTGCTCGGTCAAGCGGGCTCCAGCAATGGTTGCAGTCAGGGAACATATATTCAAAGGCCGCGGGGCTGCAGCGCAGTGGCACAGTACCATCGAGGACCTGTTCGGCGCCGGCGAAAACTGCATCGGAATTGATCATCAATTCAGCGGCGATATCCGCCACGGGGCCCTGGGCCAAATCGAGATTTCCAAGGTCACCAGCAGTCACGAAGTGTCTCGTCGCACACGAGCGCACGTCGGCAAAGACACACGGGACACGTATGTTCTCGTTCGTGGCATCAGCGGCGACATCAGCCTTCAACAGGGAGCGGCCCGAATGCAGATCGTGCCGCAGAGCTTTGTCTTCTATTGCGCTTCGCGTCCCTACGAATGGCAGCATATGAACATGACCGAGGTGCGCAATATCGCGGTGCCCGGATCTTCGCTGAGGGCCCGTTTGCGCAATGTCGATCAATTTGCCGGGCGCTCATTCCCCGACACCGTTGGCATGTGGCGGATCCTGGCCGATGTGATGGATACCTCGCTCGCCGAACTCAAGGCGATACCTGAAGCCGCTTCGCATCAGCTCGGAGCGCAAATCGTCGACCTGCTGGCAATCACGCTGGAAGGGGACGGACGGCTGTCATTGAACGAGGCATCGAGCCGGAGCGGCCTCTATCGCCGCTGTCGTGGTTTCATTCGCGGCAATATCGCGAACGAGGACCTCGGACCGGATATGATTGCCAGCGCGGTCGGCGTCTCCATTCGTTCTCTTCACCGGATTTTTGCCGAGAACGGCCCCTCGGTTCTGGAGTGCATTCGCGAGGAGCGTCTCGCCGCCGCGCTCACGCATCTGCAAAATCCCGGAAACGCCGAGATTTCCATTTCCGAGATCGCCCACCGCACCGGCTTTCGCAGCCATTCGCATTTCAGTCATGCCTTCCGCACGAAGTTCGGCATGAGCCCGACCGACTGGCGGCGGACAGAGTTGAGCCGCAGTCCACAAGGCGGGACTGCGGCAGCGGTTCAGGACGATTTCTTTTGCGCGCGATAGGCGTCGATGATCTCGCTTCCGGTCGCGAGCCACACCTCCTGCCGGGAAGTGATGTGCCGCAGCGCGTCGTCGAAATACTTGCTGCGGAACGGATGGCCGATCAGGAAAGGATGCAGACAGATCGACATGACGCGGCCGGTCGTGGCGCTGTCCTCGTATAGCACGTCGAACTGGTCCTTGATCATCTGACCGAAGGACTCGGCGCTCTGCTTGCCATCGAGGAAAGCCGGTATGTCGTTGATCTCGATCGAGTAGGGAATCGAGGTCATGCGTCCCTTCTTGACCCGCATGTCGTAGGGTTGCTCGTCATTGACCCAGTCTCCGACATAGTCAAACCCAGCTTCGGCGAGAAGATCGAGGGTGTTGTGCGTCTCCGTCAGGGCCGGTCCAAGCCAACCTCGCGGTTTCTGACCGGTCTTGCTCGCGATGATGTCGTAGATCTCGCGGATCATCGCGCGCTCTTCGTCCTCGGACCGCTCCGCCATCAGCATCGAGTTATTCTTGCCGTGGCCCATCCACTCCCAGTTCAAGGCTTTTCCCGCCTCGATGATGCGCGGATATTCGTCACACACATCTGCATTGAGCGCGACGGTGCCCCTGACCTTGTATTTCTCCATGACATCGATCATGCGCCAGATGCCGACGCGGTTGCCGTAGTCACGCCAAGAGTAATTCAGGACGTCAGGTACGAACCGGGTCGTGATCGGAGTGATGGACGTCGACGGCCGATCGAACAGGAAATGTTCGATATTAGGGATCACCCATAGCGCGAGGCGCGCGCCATTGGGCCAGGTAATCTTCGGGCGATCGACGATCGGCGAGTATGCAAAGCGATCATGCTTGATCGGATGCGACGCTGGCTGGTTCATCTGCTCTTCCTCCTCCCTCTCGGGCTTCAAACATTCGGTTTCGCGGACTTGAGATAGTCGAGCGTCTCCTGAAGCGAGACGACATCGCCATATTTGGCGTTCAGATCGAACAGGCTCTGTTCATGCGCCGCTTTCGACCGGTCTCCAACCGCCTCTTCCACGATCATCGGGCGGAAGCCGTTCTGAACCGAATCCACCGCGGTTGCGCGTATGCAGCCGCTTGTGGTGCATCCGGTGAGGATCAATGTATCGATGCCGCGGCACGTCAGCCGCGGGATGAGGTCGGTCCCGAAGAAGCACGACGCGTACTTCTTCATCAGCAGGCTGTCGCTCGGGCGGACTTCGAGACGAGGGTCGATCTCATGTCCGTCGGTATCGGCTGCGAGATCAACGACACCCTTTTGCTTCAGGCGCCAGATTCCGGCATCACGCGTGTCCGCTTCATCATAGCGGACCGAAGAGAAGATGACCGGTATGTCGCGGTCATGACACACGCTGAGCAGCTTCTGGACCGCTTCGATCTGGGAGTCGAGATTCGAACCGAGCGGACGCTGCGCGTCGGTGAAGGCCTTGATGATGTCGACCACCATCAGCGCAGGATGTTTCCCGAATCCCATCTTCAAGCCGAAGCCGCGCTCGCGGAAGAAATCGTGATCACTCTGGGTTGTCATTGGCGACTCCTTTTTGTTCCAGCATTCATGGTCGGTTCAAAAGCCGCCCGACGCTTTGTCCGAGACGCGGCGCGTCCAGCACGGCCACGGCCAGGAGAATGGCGCCCATCGCCAGGTCGTGCGCGTATGGCGGCGCGCCGATCGCGTTCAAGCCGGCGCGCATGACCGCAAGGGTGAGCACACCGGCGGCAATCCCGGCCGGCGTGCCGGTGCCTCCCGAGAGGGAAACGCCGCCAAGGATCGCCGCGGCAGCCGCCGGCACCAGCACGTCGGAAAGGCCGGACGGCGCGGCAGAGGTGAGACTGTAGCTGAGAAGCGCGCCGCTGCCCGCGGCGAGCGCACCCGAGCAGATGAAGGTTCCAATCAGGATCGTCTTGACGTTAAGCCCGACGGTCTCTGCGGAACGACGGTCGCTGCCCAGCGCAACCATGTCACGCCCGATGCGAGTAAAGCCGACCACGATCGCGGCGACCACGAATATTGCCGCAGCGATCAGGCTGCGCGGCGAGAACACGGTGGCAATGCGCTCATTGAGGGCGAGCGCAAGGTCCATGTTTCCATAGACGAGGGACTGACTTTCCGTCAGCACGAAGGCCATACCGACTGCGATCAGAAGGCCACCGAGCGTCACAGCAATCGAGGGGAGACCGAGCGAGGTGATGATCAATCCCTGCACCAGCCCGAAGGCGGCGCCGGTCATAACGCCGAGGACGAGACCCAGCCAGGCGGATTCGCCGCCGGTGAGAACCGCCACACAGCCGGCCAGTCCAAAGACGCCGGCGATCGAAAGATCGAACTCGCGCACGAGCATGGTCATGCCGAGGCCGAGCGCCGCCGGACCGAGCGTGGCGAAAGTCTGCAGCACGCTGAATGCGGTCGCGCTGGTCAGGAACCGCCCGCCGTTCCAGTCGAGCACGATCAGGAGCAGCACGGTGCCGGCGAGAAACAGGTAGGGCCGGTTTCGCGGAGCGGCGAGGCCGCGGGCGAGCGCGGTCATACCCGCCTCCGTCCGGCCGTCTGCAGCATCACCACGAGCAGCACGATCACGCCCGCAATGAGGTACTGCCATTCCTGCCGAAATCCGTGCAGCAGAAGCAGCACCTGAATCGTCGCAATGAAGATCACGCCGGCGAAGGTTCGGATGGCGGAGCCATGTCCGCCCTGAATTGCCGTGCCTCCGACCAATATGGCAGCGATGGCGTCGTAATCGTAGCCGATGCCATATTCCATGTTGGCCTGATTGTAGCGAAGCCCGAGCAACACTCCGGCAACCGCGCTGAACAACCCCGCGCAGACATACGCGCCGGTCACGACCCGGCCAACGCGCAAGCCGACCGCTTCGGCCGCCCGAACGCCGCTGCCGACAAAATAGATATGCCTGCCGAATGTCGTCCGCGACAGAATCACCTGTCCGACGACCACCAGGATGAGAAGCGCCAAGAATTCGACCGGCAGCCCGAAAAGCTTGCCGCGCAGGATCTCATGTCCGGCTCCGGGGTTCGCATTGACCGTCGCGTTGCCGGTGATGAAATTGAGACCACCATGAATCAAGGCAAGCGCCGCGATGCTGACGATGATTGGATTGGCTCGCAGGCCGCCGATGATGGCGCCCTGCACGCCGGACAGCAATCCGCCGACAGCGAGCGCCGCGACGATGCCCGCAACGACGCCCGCGGCATTGAGGACCGTCACGAATGTGACGGCGCAGGCGGCAACGGTCGCACCAAGACTGAACGACATGATATTGCCGCTGAGCGTAATAAAGGTCATGCCGACCGCGACACAGCCAACGAACGACACCGTCGTCAAAAGCGTCAAAAGGCTTGGCGCCGACAGAAATCCGGGCGTCAGCGCCACCGCGGCGGCAAGTGCGGCCACGAACAGAAGACGCAGCCATGCGACGGCAGTCAGCTGATTGAGCGCGAACGCCTGTCTCGACATATCGGTCACGTTTCAGGCCGCTCGCTCGGAGGGTGAGACCGGATGCGTGATGTCGGAGAGGATAGCGGCGATGTCGATGGCGGCGCCCTCGTATCGACCGATCATCTGGCCGCGATACAGCGTGATCACGATATCGGCCATACCGACGACCTCTTCGAGGTCCGAGGATGTCATCAGCAACGCGTAGCCCTGCCGACAGAAATCCCGCATCAGGGCATAGATGTCCGCCCGGGCGCCGATATCCACGCCGCGGGTGGGTTCGTTCATGACCAGCACACCCGGCTCCGAAGCCCCCGAGACGCGGCCGAACAGGACCTTCTGTTGATTGCCACCGCTGAGATCGAAGGCATTGGCTGCGAGCCGGCTTTTGTCCACGCCGACAAGTTCGGCCCGCTTTTCTGCTCCAGCCCGCATCCGCGGAAAGGACAACAGGCCGGATTGAGTATAGCGCCCCACATCCGAAGCGACGAGGTTCTCGAGGACGTTGCGATGGAACAAGCCGTCGACCGCGCGATCCTCCGACACAAACATGATTCCTGCGCGGCGAGAGGCATGAGCCGAACCCAACGGCACGGGGCGGCCACCAAGAGAAAGCGTCCCTGTCGCGTCATGAACCAGCCCGGCGATCGCGCGCGCCACCTCGGTGGCCCCGGATCCGATCTGGCCGGCGAGCGCAGTGATCTTGCCGCGCGGCGCCGTGAACGACAGCCGCTCCACGGTTCCCGGAATATGCAGACCGTCGACGGTCAGGACGCCTTCATGCTCAGCCGGCCGCTTCGGCGGATAGATTTCCGCAAAAGAGCGACCGAGCATGTCTCCGATCAAGGCATCCCGCGTAATCGCCGATACCGGATTGGTCGAGATGTGCTCGCCGTTCCGCAATACGGTGACTGAGTCGCAAATCTCGAACACTTCACCGAGCCGGTGCGTGATATAGATCACCGAACGCCCCTCCGCCCGCAGCGAACGCAGGACGCTGAACAGCCGCGCGATCTCCACATCCGACAAGGTCGCGGTCGGCTCATCCAGGATCAAAATGCGGGAGTCGCGGGTGAGCAATCGCGCGATTTCCACGAGCTGACGCTGGCCGACCTTCAGGCGGGACACTGGCTCGTCCAGGTCGAAGCCGGCGTCCAACTTCTCGAGCGCCTCCGCCGCGCGCCGGCGCAGGTCGCCGCGCCGGTGAAACAGAGGCACATCCTCGCTGCCGAGCCAGATATTGTCGAGGACCGACAGGTGTGGCGCCAGGCTCAGTTCCTGCGCGACGAGGGCAAGTCCGAGACGATGCGCATGCTGCGGCCCCTCGATCCGAACCGCGGCACCGTCGATCGAGACGGTGCCGCTGTCGGGGGCATAGAGTCCCATCAGCAACTTGACGAGCGTGCTCTTGCCGGCGCCGTTTTCTCCGCAGATCGCGCGGATCTCACCCTTCCCAAGATCGAGTGACACCCCACGCAAAGCCTGGACCGCCCCGAAGCTCTTCGTCAGTGCGGAGACACTCAGAAGCTGCGCCACCATTGAGGGCCATCGCTCCGTCGAGGCGTAGCCGCGCTCAATACGAGCACGGCTGCTCCCATTTCGCGAGGTTGTCCTTGGTCACGAGTTCGACCGGCAGCAGATTCTGCTTCGGCAGGGTCTTGCCCTCGAAAAATTCGACAGCAAGCTCCGCAGCGCGGGCGCCGGTCCTGGTCGGAATCTGGATTCCGGTGCTGTACATCTTTCCGGCTTTAATCATTTCAATGCCCTGCTTCAGGCAATTGCTGCCGACGACGATCAGCTTTCCCTTGTCAGTGCCGAGCGGAATGTTGGCGGCCTCCGCGGCACGGATCGCAGCGACGGCCTGGTTGTCGGCCATGCCCCAGATGACGTCGAGACCGCCGCGCGGTGCGAAGCGGGCAAACAGCTGCCCGGCAATGCGCTCGCTGGCTGCCGTGTCCCATTTCGCATCTTCAGTCGCCACGATCTCGAACTTCGGATGATTTTTCATCACCTCACGGAAGCCGGCGACGCGCCGCGGACCCACGCCTTCGGCGAGCGAGCCGGTGATCAGCGCCACCTTGGCGGTGTCGCGATTGCCGGCCTTCAGGGCTTCGATGACGCCGCGCGCAGCGATGCGGCCCAGTTCGACATGGTCCTCGCCGACAAACGAAATGTAGAGGTCATCGGCGCCCTCCTTCGGCGGCGAGTTGATGATGATGACCGGCATTTTCGCCTGCTTGGCGCGCGTCAGCGCGGGCACGATCGCCTGCTCTGCGGCAGGGATGATCGCTATGAGGTCGAATTTCCGTGCGATCGCATCATCGACCTGCTGAGACTGCAGCGCAGCGTCGAACGGCGTGTTGAATGTGGTGACTTCAAGGCCCGCTGAGTTCGCCTTTTCAAGGAACGCCTTGGTGACGGCGGCGATGAAGGGGTGCGTGGCGCCCGTCGCGAGAAGTGCAACCTTCTTGCCCTTGGCGCTCGCGAAACCTGGTGTCGAAAGTCCGAGCCCCGCAACAAGGGCCAATGCGAATAAAATTGCGCGACGCATCGTTCTCTCCTCAGAGTTCGACCGACTTGGAAGTCCCGCAGCGATGCTGGGCGAATTTCCTCAAGCAAGCAATGATGTTATGGCGCGTTGGCGCGCGCACGACAATAGCTGGCACGGACATCACAGCGGAGCTCCCGCGGCACACCGATCTGTCCGAAAACGGACGCAAGCCGGAACGTCTCGCAACGCAGTGCGAGTGGGGCCTCAGCATGTGCTCGTCGGGGAATAAAGGGAACTCCAAAACTCCGATGGAGCAGCTTACCGCCTCAGCATTGCTCAGATTTTGCACTTTGCGTTCCAAGGCCGAGCTTTGAACCGTCAACCGGATATCCCCAGGTTGGGCCGATGGGCCCGCCCTTCCGCTGTCTTCTCCTTGCCGCAGCGGTCATTCACTGACTGGATGATCCCGACGACAGTCCGGCTCGTCATTGATCCGAAGAAATTTGGCCGGCTGCGGTGATACTGTCCTCCAATTCAGAGCAAACACTCTAATTGTTGCCTGGCAATCCCTGAATCCTGCCGCCGACGAAAAAGCGATCCACAGGCGAGTACAAGCTCAATCTCTGTCCGCTTCGACAAACTCGTGCGAAAATCCACCTCCGGCTCGCAAAACCCGCGCAACATGGGGAAAGCCGAAATGGGCTGGGAACAGCTTGGCCCGATGCTCGACGCAGAGCTCCAGCATCTGCATTCGGGTCGCTCTGGCAACGTCCGGTTGCTCGCAGAATGCCGAGTTCCAATGCGGCGCATAGATCTGCAGAGGGTGATGCAGGACATCGCCGGCAAACAAAGCCCGCTGCACGGAACTGGCAAGCCACATCGCCATATGGCCGCGCGTATGACCTGGCGCCGGAACAATGGTCAGCGTGTCGTCGAGCGCGTGCTCTCCGTCAACGATGACCGCCTGCCCCGCTTCAATGACCGGCAGAACGCTGTCGCGATAGGAATATTTGCGTTGAAGATCCGCCTCCGCGTCAGGATTGCTGCGGGGATCGCCCAGATCCTGCTCGAGCCGGGAAAACAAATACTTTGCATTGGGGAAAGTCGGAACCCAGCGACCGTCCTTCAGCATCGTATTCCAGCCGACATGGTCGGAATGCAGATGGGTGCAGAGAACGATATCGATGTCCTGGGGAGCGACACCTGCGTCGCGAAGCCGCTGCAGGTAGGGATGATTCTGCTGATGAAATCGCGGAAAACCTGGGCGGCTTTTGTGGTTACCGCCGCAGCAGTCGAGAAGGATCGTGTGATGTTTCGTACGAATGAGCCAGGAATGGATGCTCGTAACAAGCCGATCCTGCTCAGGTAAGTAGTGGTGCGGCACCAGCCAGCCCTTGTGCCGGGCCAACATCTCGCGATCGAAACCAGCGAGATATTGCTCCGACGGACGCCCCGCGGGACCGAGCTGCTCCTCGATCCGCGTTATCGTAACGTCACCGATGACCCAGCTAGCCAACGCGGTCTGCCCTTCGTTGGAAATTAGGATATTGCATGCCGGACAGCCGCCGGGCCCGGCGCTCTACACGGTCAACCGTTCGAGTGCTGGACCGGCTCAATTGCGCTGATGCTGAGTATAGCCATAGTGCCACTTGAGAATACGGCTCTCGATCAGCAAAAACAGGTAATTGAGCAGATAGCCGACCACCGCCAGCGTCAGGACACCGGCGAACATTTCCCGGATTTTGAATCCCCGTTGCGCGCTGAGTATGAAATACCCGATCCCGCTGGACGCGGCGACCATTTCGCTGAGCACCATGATGATCAGCGCGACCGCAAGGCTGACGCGCATGCCGGTGAAAATATAGGGCGATGCGGCCGGCAGAATGATCTTCCAGAGAAGTTTGAATCCAGCCACCCCGAACGTGTTCGCGGTCTGGACCTGGATCGGGTCGACGCTTCTTACCCCGCTATAGGTGTTCAGCAGCACGGGAAACAGCGACGCAAATGCAATCATGAAGATCTTCATTTCATCGTCAATTCCGAGAAAGAGAATGACGATCGGCAAATACGCCGGACTGGGGATCGGACGCAGCAGCTCGGTGACCGGCTCAAGCAGATTGTAGAAAAACCGAACCGAGCCCATCAGCAGCCCCAGGACAACTCCGATCAGCACGCCGATGAAATAACCTCCAAACATTCGCAGCATGCTGGGAGCGAGTTGCGAGAACAACTCACCCGAGACAATCAGCTGCCCCCATGCGAGCATGATCGCGCTCATGCGCGGGAAGGTCGTAGCGAGTGTTTCGTCGCTGAGTGCGATGAGCTCCCAGAGCAACAGCAGCACAACAATAAAGACGACGCCCAGGAGCCTGGTGTTCCAGATGAAATTCATCCCAAGCGTCCAGCGCGGACGCGCGGGGAACGACCCCTCGCTCTTTTGCGCTCGCACTTCGGTGTTCTGCGCGGCGATGTCGCTCATGCAATCTCCGAGGTCGCCGCCAGCCCTTCGTCGGCGAATAATTGGGCCAGCAGTTGCGCACGATAGTCGAGATATTTCGGCAACGCACGGGTTTTGATCTGATCCCTGGGACTTGGAAGGTCGATGGGAAGATCGATAGCGACCGTGCCGGGAGAGCGCGTCAGCGCCACAACCCGGGTCGAGAGATAGACTCCCTCGTCGACATCATGGGTCACAAATATGATGGTCAGACCGAGTTCGCGCCAAAGGCTTCGCACCAGTTCCTGTAGCCCGACGCGCGTCAGGGCGTCGACCGCGCTGAACGGTTCGTCCATCAAGAGTATGGCCGGCTTGCAAACCAGCGCCCTCGCAATCGCCACACGCTGCTGCATGCCGCCGGACAATTGCCATGGATAATGATTCTCGAACCCCTCCAGCCGGACCAGTTTGATGATATCGCTGGTTTGCCGCTCGATTTCACGCCGGCTCAGCCGTTCTCTGTTTTCCAAGCCGAATGCGACGTTTGCCTGCACCGATTTCCAGGGAAAAAGCGAGCGGGTGTATTGCTGAAAAACATACAGCGCATTTGGCGGCGGGCCTTTAACGACACGCCCGTCAACAAGCACTTCGCCGGATGTGGGCGTCACAAGACCGGCCATGATCTGCAACAACGTGGACTTTCCGCAACCTGAAGGTCCGATAATGGAAACGAAGCTACAGCGGTCGATCTCGAGGCTAACCCCGTTCAAGGCAGTGGTCGTTCCTCCAGGGGCGGCATACGCCTTGCGTATGCCGTCAACTTTGAGAAATGAGCTTGATGCGCTCATCTGCATGCCGCTCACGGATTCTTCAGCACGCGATCGGCAACTGCAACCGGAGACTTCAGCAGATCGTATTTCTGCATCATCTGCATGGTTTTCTGGACGCCTTCCACGTTGACCGATGTGCCAAGCTCCGGGAGCACAACCTTGTCCTTCAGCGCCGGATTGAGGCCAGTATAAGCCTGATTGATGTCGCGCGCTTCGGCCTCATTCGCGTTCAAAAAGGCCGAGCCTTTTTGAACCGCACGCACGAAGCGCGCCGCGATGTCGCGATTCTTTTCGACCCAGGGCCGGAGCGCCACATACTGAGATACGTCGGTGCCCGGCGCGCTCTCGACATAGGACCATCCCAGAATTTCCGCCTTGCCGGTCGCCACGAGCACCGAGCGGAACGGATCAACCTGTGCGATGGCATCGACACGGTCATTCAAGAGCGTGTCATTCATCTGCGGAAACGGAATCTCGACGAAACGGACTTTGGTGCGATCGACGCCGTGACGATCGAGCAATGCAACCGCGTGCAGCCATGCCGAGCTGTTCACGACGTTGACCGCGAGGCGTTTGCCCTCGAGATCCTTGATTGACTTCAGTGTCGACTTGAGCGCCAGAACGCCGGTCGTCGAGTCGGGTGGCGCTTTTCGAACCACCGCCGCCGGCGTCAGGATGATCAGATCGACGCCCTGCTCGATGGCCTGCAAGGTCGAGACGGTATTGGTGAAGGAAATGTCGAGCCGTCCGGATTGCAGCACCGGGATCGCGGCAGCGCCGCTGTCGAACTTGGAGATTTCGACATCAAGGCCCTCTTCCTTGAAGAAACCCTTCTTGTCCGCCACCACGACGCCGAGGCTTTCAGAGATCGGCAGCAACCCGACCTTGATCTTTGTTTGCGCGTACGATGCGGATGATGCCAGCATCGCGACCGCGACCATCAGAGATATGCTTAGAATTTTGTTTTTCTTCATTTTGTTTGACCTCCCTCTTGTTGAGCTCCCGGCAACGGATGATGCTCGGTTCTGCCCTCAGCCTTCCTTTGGAACGCTCGAAAGCGCAGCGCATATCTCAGTCGTCGTCGTAACCCAGCCAAGGAAGCGCTCCACATTGTAGAGCGTGGCTTCCTGGATGAAAGTCGGCCCCGACTGCGTCGTAGCGTCGCTCACGAGCACACAGAAAAATTCGCGGTGATACGCCTCGCGGATGGTCGATTCGACACAGACATTGGTTGCGATTCCGACAAAGAGCAGCGTGCGGATGTTACGCGAGCGAAGAATGCTGTCGAGCGCGGTTCCGCAAAAGCCGCTATAACGTGCTTTCGGAACAACGATATCATCGGGTCCCGGCTTCATCTCGTCGACGAACTCGTAGTCCCAGGTGTCGTGCGTAAGGATCTTGCCGCTCAGTTCCGGTCGATTGCGCATCAGCTTCAGCGGATTGGACTTGTGCCAGTTCGGCGACGCCTCGCCGCCCGCGGTTTTCAGCTCCGGATCCCATCCGTTCTTCAAGAATATGATGGAGACGCCGGACCGCCTTGCGCATTCAATCAGTCTCGCGGAATTGGCGATGACAGCTCGCGAATTGCTGACATCCTGCCCCAATATCGAGCGATAGCCGCCTTCCGAGGCATAGCCATTCTGCAGATCGACGACGATCACTGCCGTCTGCGAGGGCACGATGTGGATCGCCTCCGGGCGAGCCTCGAGGCGCACCGACTGCGCCACCGGGTTCACCCTCGCTGCAACAACATTGTTCATCACTTCATACCAACTCCGCCTGTCCATCGAGCAGGACGTTCTCGCCGCGCTTCGTCACTTGGGTGTCGAGCAGCGTGCCGCATTCCGCACAGGCCAATTCGGCCAGCATGGTATCCGGACCCGTCGAATAAGCCGGACCGATCGACGACATCACACGCTCCGAAACCGCAACTTCGTGCAGGCCGTCCGGCATCGTTGCCCTTTCGCCACATCGGCACTTTCGCACATGAAGACTTTTCTCCGCCAGTTTGGCGCGCCTCGTGGTGTCCGAGCGCGCGCTGCGCATGGCCTCGCGCTGCTCGCTTGTTGCCTGGCTATCCAGCACCCCGCTGCTAGCAAAAGCCACGCCAAACAGGTCGCGCGCCGCCGCTTCGGAAACGACACCTTCGGCCACATCGCGCGCAACCGCCTGCGGATCGCGATCCAGCGGGTCGCCGATACCGCCGCCCCCATTCCAGCGGACATAGAAGACATCTTCGTTGCTTACGCGATAGACGCCAAACGATACGTGATCGTGGTTGCCCCGGATCTCGGATAGTGCAAGCGGCGCGTATTGATTAGCCCCCTCCGGCCGCGCGCCGCGGCACACCACATACCGGCCTGGAATACCGGGATAGCCGCCGGCCAGGCCGTGGCTCATCGGAAAGTCGACGCCCTTGCCGCTGATGACGAAGCCGACCTCGCCGTCCGGCGCGTCGTGCGGGACCACGGCATATTCGCCACCGGTCCCGCCGCGGAACTCTCCCGCGCCTCCCGAATCCCGCTTACGCCGGCGAAACAGATATCGGATCGGATAGAGCATCTCGTTGGTTTCGACATTCGCCATCCGCGAGATCGGATTTGGTATCTCGCCGCCGAGGTCGATGCCGTCCGCGGTCCATCGCGCCCCGCCCGATCCGGAAAAGGTCTCGGTCGTTGACCCGATGACGCTCTGGCCCCGCTGATTCCTGGCAAAGAGATGGATGCAGAGGTGGCTGCCTTGCCAGACCGCCGTGGCCTCGTGCGCATATTTCGGGCTCGCTGCGAGCATCTTGGAGATGCAGGTGAGCGAGGCGTTGTTGACGGTCTGAATCGCACCGACGGTCGCAATCGAAACGGGTGTCGGCCGCGTCGCGTTGACGACGGTGCCCTCCGGCGCATGCATCGACACGGGCTTCAGAATGCCCTCGTTCCAGGTGAGATCGTGGCACAGCAACGGATAAAGCGGCGCAAGCAGTCCGCCCCAGGCGCCCCAGCGCGTGCAATTCACGCCGCGATCGACTTGCGCGTCCGTGCCGGTGAAATCGAAGAACAGCGTGTCGTCCCGCTTGGTCATCGCAAGTTGGATAACGATCGGCCGCCCGGCGACATCCATATATTGGCGCGCCGCCCACCGGCCGTCCGGCAGCTCACGCAAGCGCGCCCGAAACAACTGCTCCGACTGATCGATCAGCGTTTGACTGACCTCTGTAACCGTCGCGAGCCCGTATTTCTCGTAAAGCGCCCTCAGACGCTCGCGCGCCACATTATTGCAGGCAATCATCGAGCGGATGTCGAGCGTCACCAGTTCGGGGACGCGCACCATGTTGAGGAAGGTGTCGAAGACATCGTCACAGACCGATCCGCGATCGATCAAGCGCAGGCCCGGGGAGGAAAAGCCCTCCGAGAAGATATCGCGCGCATCGGGACAGAAGCCGCCCGGATTCATCGCTCCGATGTCGCTGACATGCACGAAACAGGCGGACCAGGCCACCAGCTTTCCATCGAAATGGATGGGCGAGATGATGTAGACATCGGAGGTGTGAAGCGCCGCCGTATATGGGTCGTTGAGAAGGAACATATCGCCTTCGTTCACGCGACCTTCGAACCTGCGGATGATCGCCTTGCAGGCTTGCGATGCGCAGCTCAGGTGGTGCAGAAATCCCACTCCGCCGAGCAGCAGGCCGCCGTCGGCGGTGTAGAGCGACACCATGAGATCGTGCCCCTCATTGGTGATCGCGCTGCCCGACACATGCTTGAGCGTGATGACGGCTTCTTCCACCACCCGATAAAGGCGATGGCGAATGATCTCGAACGTGATCGGATCGACCGTCTCAGTCATGCTGCCTCGACAAGTATGTTGCGCAATCCGTCCATGCGGCCGATCTGGTTGCTGTGGATGACGATCGTCGTGACTGGCGAGTGAATGACCGTCGGTCCCGTCACGACATTGCCGGGACGTAGTTTTTCGAAATCATAGACGGTCACCGCTCGCATCGCGCCGTCTTCGGACACGAGGATCGGCCGTCGACCGCGCTCCGCCCCGGACGGATCGGAACCACCGATCGCCACCGGCTCGATATTGGGTCGCCTCATGAGACCGCGCGCCTTCAGGCGGAATGCCACGAGTTCGATGCCGGCGCCCCGGTAGGATGAGCCGGGACCATATCGGCGTTCATAAGCCTGCTCGAAGTCGGCCTGAAGCCTCTCCAGCATAGCGTCCGTGACGGGAAGGTCCCCGGCTAAAGGCGTACTCACTTGATGAACCTGCCGCCGGTATCGAAGCTCCACCGACCATTCCAGCGCCGTCTGACCGGCACCGAAGCCTTCGGCCGCAAGTTGTTTGCGAGCGCGGTCCGCCATCGGCTCAAGCAGGACGTTGACTGCCGAGGGCTCGACCGGAAGCGCCATCGGATGCACGACCGAATAGTCATGCAAGACATCCGACGCGACCATACCGAACGCACAGAGCACCGACGCCGTGTTGGGAACGACGATTCGCCCGATGGCCAGGTCCTGTGCATAGGCCGCGGCGAACAGGCCTCCGCTTCCACCGAATGATTGCAGGGCGAAATCACGCGGATCGAGACCGCGCTCGACAGTTACATTGCGGATGAGATCGGCGATTTTCGCAACGGCGACGCGATAGATTCCTGCCGCCGCGGCCGGGACATCCATTCCAAGCGGCTCGGCAACCTGCTCCCTGAAGACATGCCTCGCCTTCTCGATGTCCAGTTGCATCGTTCCGCCAAGGAATGTGCCCGGATCCATATAGCCGAGGATCGCCGCTACGTCGGTCAGTGTGGGCCGGTCGCCGCCGAGGCCGTAACAGACAGGACCCGGCCGCGAGCCGGCGCTTGCCGGACCGATGGTCGGACGGCGGGTCTTGGGATCGACCGCGACAATGCTTCCGCCCCCGGCGCCGATCGACTGCAAGTCGATTTTCGATGCGACGTAGTGATACCGGTCGACCATCGGTTCGCGGGCATATTCGAACCCGCCGTCCTGAATCACGGCGACCTTGAAGGTGGTGCCGCCCATATCGGCGGCGATGGTGTTGGGGTCGCCCAGAATGTCGGCGAGATAGCGGGCACCAACAACGCCGGCCGCAGGTCCGCATTCGAGCATTCCGATGGGCCGCGAAGCAGCTTCCATCACGGGCACGAGGCCGCCATAGCCCTGCATGACCAGCAACGCCCCGTGATAGCCGTGCTGGCCCAGAAAATCCGTAAGCTCGGAAAGGTAGTCACGCGTTACCCGTCCGACATAAGCGTCGATCACGGTTGCAGAACTGCGCTCATACTCGCCCGGCACGGGCGCCACGTCCGACGATATGGCGACATGCACGTCCGGAGCGAGATCGCGGATGATCTCACGAACCCGCTGCTCATGCGCGGCATTCCGGAAGGCCCATAACAGACAAACGCTGATGGCTTCGACTTGCTGCTGACCGACCAGAGTCGCGACTGCAGCCGCGACTTCCTCTTCGTTCAGCGGCTCGAGCACCGCACCCTTGTAGTCGACACGTTCCCTGACCCCGACAATCCTGGAATACGGCACCAGCGATTCCGGCCGGCTGGATGCAACCGGGTGCTTGATCGCTTCCTCCGGCTGGCCGGACCAACGGCCATAGGCACCGCGTGTAACGAGAAGGGTGTCCTCGAAACCAGCGGTCGTGATGAGACCCGTGCGCGCACCATCACGTGTAAAGATTGTATTGTCCACAACGGTCGAGCCGTGGAGGAACAGCCGCGTCTCTTTCAGCAGATCTTCAAGATCCATGCCCATTGAAGCGGCCGTGACCCGCACCGAGTCGAGGACGCCTTGAGCGAAATTGGGTGGAGTAGAAAGAGCCTTACCGAACCGGAACGGTTCGCCGTCACGGAAAACAACGCAGTCTGTACACGTGCCGCCGACATCGACCGCGACGACATAACCAGCCGGCGACTCCGCAGCGGCTTTACGCTTTTCCATTCAAGCCGCTCCGCTTTTTCGAATCCGGTATAAGTTGCAGTGTCGGCAACGGCATGTGGTTTCGCTGGCCGGCCAAGACTTGAACGAAAGAAAGCGCGTTGGACCTGGCAAGATCGACTTACCAAGGGTCCTGCCGGTCGAGCGCACTTGGAATATCGTTCGCTTCAACGAAAAAATCCGATCCGAGCCGCGTGTGGACCCAACTACGCCTCCGCAAACTTTTTCATTTTGCCAATATTTAGTCAAACTAAAAAATCGGTCTATGATGCGCCGATCTTACGATGCGAAAAGCGGACGGCATCATTTTGTCTTGTGCCGTGAACATGCGCCGAAGGAGCCAGCATGGCGAAGATTTTAATCGCGGGAGCCGGCATCGGTGGCTTGGCTGCGGCCAGCGGACTGGTCCTTGCAGGCCATGATGTTGAGATCTTCGAGCAAGCACCGGAGCTCGCGGAGATCGGTGCGGGAATCCAGCTCAGCGCCAACGCCATGCACGTGCTTCGCCATATCGGAATCGACAAGGCGATCATCAAAGTGGGTGTGATGCCTGCTGCCTATATCTTCAGGCTCCACGACACCGGCGAGGAGATTCAGCGGTTCGCCCTGGCGCAGGCGCATGAGGCGATGCACGGCGCGCCCTATATCCAGCTTCACCGCGCCGACCTCCATGCGACCCTATTGGATCGGGCGATGCAGCTCGCTCCCGGCGCCATCAAGCTGAACAAACGGCTCACTCACTATACCGAAGGTGAAGGGGGCGTCGCCGCGCATTTCGCCGACGGAACGAGCGCACGCGGGGATATACTGATCGGCGCGGACGGACTGAAGTCCGTCGTGCGCTCCCAGACCGTTGGCAATGTCCCCGCCACCTATACCGGAGATGTTGCATGGCGCGTCGTCGTTCCCACATCGCAGCTTCCCACAGATTTCCTGGAGACTGCGATCTCGGTCTTTATGGGACCCGGCGGCCACGTGGTCTGCTACTATCTGCGAGCGGGAGAGCTTCTGAACTTCGTCGGGATGGTCGAGACCGACGACGTCTCGGAAGAGTCATGGACGGTGAAGCTGCCCTGGGAAACGCTCAAATCGCATTATGCCGGCTGGCATCCGGTGATTCAGACCGTCATCGACGCCGCGGATCGTGACGAATGTTATCGATGGTCGCTTTACGCGCGTCCTCCGATCAAAAACTGGAGCACGGCGCGCACCACGCTGATCGGAGACGCGGCTCATCCGACCCTGCCCTATCTCGCCCAAGGTGCGGCCATGGCCATTGAAGACGGAGCGGTTCTCAGGCGCGCGCTCGAAGCAAGCACGTCAATCCCCGACGCTTTGCAGCTCTATCAGCGCAACCGTCTGGAGCGCACGGCCCGCATCGTCAATCAATCAACCCAGAATCGCGCGACGTTCCACCTTCGATCCGTCGACGCGATCCGAGCCCACTTCGCGAAACGAGACGAAGGTGACGACCGGAACAAGTGGCTGTATTCGTACAATGCCTTGACGGTTCCACTGGTTTAAGAATGTCATGGAGCAGACAAGCAAGTCATTGTCTCGCAGCCAAGCGCGAAGCGCGCAGCAACGCAACTGTAGGATGGCGAAACCGGAGGGGTTGGCTATCATTTGCGAAACAAAACAGCGAGGTTCATCGCATTAGCATCGTCGTTTCCGGACTTTCCGAAAGCCCCTGCCTTGCAGCGCGACGCCTGTGAGCGAGTGGCCGATTGCTGCCGAGCTTCGATTTCAAGGCGCTGCACCGTACCTGGCGGCTTTCCATGACGATTAGCAGCTTGCCGATTCTGCAAACTTACTACTCTGTGTACGCGCGTAAGATAATCGAAGTTCTGTTGGAAGGTCGCGTTTCTGGGCAAAGCGTCGGCGGCGGCGCTCCGGGAAGCTCAATCGAAACCGGAGCCGCCGATTCCGGTGCAGGTTCAATCCTTTGGAGCAAGATTGGGCGAGATTGACAAATGGCAAAGAAGCGCAAATCCGACGAGGACTTCGATGAGCACTTAATGCAGGAGGCCGCGAAGATCACAACCGCGCTTGGAAAGATGTTCGCACCATTTTGCGAGGTGCTGCTGCATGACCTGCGCAATCCGAACTTCTCGATTCTCGTCATTGAAAATCCGCTGTCCGGTCGAAAAGTCGGAGATTCGGCCACCAATCTCGGTCTCGCACGCGTGACGCAGAAATTCTTTCCGGACGTCGTGCAAAATTATTCGAACGCGACGACCGACGGGAAGCTCATCAAATCAACCTCGATCGGCATTCGCGGCAAGTCGGGGAATTTCATCGCATCCATTTGCCTTAATCTCGATCGAACTTACTTTTCCGACATTGCCGGAAGGCTGGAGCAGTTTATCTCCGTTGAGGGTGAGCCGCCGGTACGCGAACAACTGCGTACGTTGTCCGTTGCGGAGATTCATCGCGTCATCAATCAATTCTCAAAGATGCGAAATACCGAGCCGGCGCGCCTGAATGTCGAGGCACGGCGCGAACTCATTGCCCTGCTCGAGCAGAAGGGGCTTCTCGGCTTAAAAAACGCGGTCCCGATTGTCGCGTCAGCGCTTTCGGTCACACGCCCGAGCGTCTACAACTATCTTCGCGCGACCAAAGCGAAGGAATCGCGCCCACAAGAGTGACGTTGAAAGGCGGAGCGCCCTGCCCCTGCAGTCCTACATGCAAATCGCAAGTCTCCGGCATTGACGTGTTTTTATCAAAATGTAAAACTATTTTCGAAAGAACTAGGCGACCTGGACTGCTCCAGGCGCACTCATTGACCTCATAAGGTTATGCGCGCGCGTTATGAAAATTGCTCGCTTTAATCGCGACAGGCTCGGCATCGTAGAAGGCGACCAGATCGCCGACGTCAGCGCCGCACTCAGCCAGTTGCCGACTGTCCCGTGGCCGGGGAAATGGGGTGACCCCCTTATCGGTTCGTTGGGTCGCCTGCGGCCTCTTATCGAAAGCGCAAAGACGACCGCAGCCCGCGTTTCGATCAGCTCGGTCCATCTGGAAAGTCCGGTTTCGCTGCCGTCCAAGATTATCGGCGCTCCGGCAAACTTTGCACTCCACATCGAGGAGTCCAAAGCGGACGCCGCCATCGCCGCAAGCGGAACGATCAAGACGATCGCCGAACATGGTCTGTTTCTGAAGGCGTCGTCATCGCTGGTTGGATTTGGCGACGGCATTTCGCTGCGCTTTCTCGACCGCAGGACTGACCACGAGGCCGAGTTTGTCGTCGTCATCGGATCGGAAGGCTCCAACATTTCAGAAGATCGCGCGCTGGATTATGTCGCGGGCTATTCCCTCGGCCTCGACGTCACGCTGCGAGGCAGCGAGGAGCGCAGTTTCCGAAAGTCGATCGATTCTTACACGGTCCTTGGTCCATGGTTCGTCACCAAGGACGAGATCGTGGATCCGGACAGCGTGCGATTCCGATTGCGGGTCAATGGCGTGACCAAACAGGATGCCAATACGCGCGACATGTTGTTCAGCGTTCGGCAGCTGATCGCTCTCGCATCCCGCTTCTACAAGCTGTATCCGGGGGATCTGATTTACACCGGCGCGCCGGCGGGGGTCGGGCAGATTCAGGTGGGCGACAAGATAGAAGTGGACTGCGAGGAGATCGGTGCTGGCGTCGTAACGGTCGCTGGGACGTAAGTCTTGAGGAGGTCGCCGCAGTGTCTGAAACGGATCTGGATTCGCTCTATCGCAAGTTCGACGCCGCCGACCTGCAGCCCCTATGGGTCGGCACGCAAGGCTACGTACCACGACAGCCATCGCCGGACGTCGCGGTCGCGCACTGGCCTTCCGAACAGCTCTTTAAGCTTTTGCGGCAGGCCGGCGACGCCGTTCCCGCCGAGTTCGCGGACCGGCGCGTTCTCGTGTGCAAGAATCCGGCATTGCCGCCCTATGGTGGCACCACGCAAACGCTCTATGCCTGCGTGCAGCTTCTGCTTCCCGGCGAGCGTGCTGCCGAGCACCGGCATTCGCAAAGCGCGCTGCGTTTCGTCTTGAGCGGGGAAGGCGCTCATACGCTTCTGAATGGAGAGCCCGTTCGAATGAAGCGGGGAGATTTTATCATCACCCCGTACTGGACCTGGCACGGTCATGCCAACGACTCCGACAACGAAGTGATCTGGCTGGACGGGCTCGACAACGGGATCGTCCGGATGTTCGATGCGACGTTCTTCGAGTTACCTTTCTCCGAAGAATCGGACACGCCCTCTGCTCCTCCGCCTGCGATCATCGCCGACCATGGACAGTGGCTTTATCCCTGGGATGACATGATCGCTGCGCTTGACAAACTTCGGCAGGCGTCGCCTCCGGATTTAGCGCATGGTTATCGGGTGCGCTACCTCGATCCCAAAACCGGCCGTGATCCGCTTCCGACAATCGCCGCCTTTCTGAACTATCTTCCCTCCGGGTTTGTTGGGCAGCCTTATCGATCCTCTGACAGCGCGGTATTCGTCGCCGCGCGTGGAGCAGGCCGCACAGACGTCGGAGATCGGAGCATTTCCTGGAAGGAAAACGATATCTTCACCGTTCCGACCTGGGTGCCTTATCGCCACCTGGTGGAGGGGGATGACGCTGTGCTCTTTTCGTTTTCCGACCGCAACGCGCAGGAGCGCCTGGAATGCTGGCGGGAAGACCGTAATGTCAGCTAGTCGCTTGCTTTCGGCGAAGCCTCGGATAGCGGTGAACGTGTCCGGGTCAGGCGAAGCTGTCATTTTCCTTCATGGCGTCGGAACAACGAGAACCTCATGGGATGCGCAGCTTGCGCATTTTAAGGCGACCCATCTCGCGGTGGCATGGGACGCGCGGGGATATGGCGATAGCGACGATTATGAGAGCGATCTGAACTTCGCCGCAGATTTTTCCGATGACCTCGCACGGGTCCTGGATGAACTGGACATCCAGACGGCACATATCGTCGGCCTGTCGATGGGCGGCTTCATTGCCCAATGCTTCTATTTTACGCACCCAAAACGCGTCGCCACGCTCGTCCTCGCGCACACCTTTCCGAGCTTTCGCGCACTCGGGGACAAGTTCGTGGACCACTTCGTCGCCACGCGATTCCGGCCGCTCCTGGAAGGCGGCACACCGGCCGACACAGCCGACGCGACCGTGAAGGGCCTTCTCGGGCCGCAAGCATCCGTCGATGCGCGGCGTCGCTTTCATGCGAGCCTTTGCGCGTTGAGACGGGAGTCATATATCAAGGCTCTGCGTGGCCTTCTGGAGCAGGACGCTCCCGGCGCGCTGGAGGACATCGATGTTCCGGTGCTCTTGCTGACGGGGGATCACGACCGACTGTCCCCACCGCCGGTCGTTCAGGACATGGCGCGACGGATTGCCGGCAGCGAATTCGCGATCATCCCGGACTGTGGTCACCTCTCGAACATGGAACGTCCGGATGACTTCAACCGCATCGTTCACGACTTCGTTTGCCGGCACGGTGGAATCGCCACGCGCCAGGCGGCCGTATCCGCTTCATGAGGAAAGCTGAGCTGTGCTGATCCGAAAGATGACGGAAGCGGACCTGCCGAGCTGCTACAGGGTCCATCGGATGGCATTTGGAACTGAGTTCGGCCTTCCTGACCCGATGACGTTCCGCGGCGATTCCGATGTGGTCGGGGTGCGCTTTGGAATGTATCCTGAAGGTTGCCTGGTTGCCGAGGAAGACGGTGAAGTGATCGCCTTCGGGATCTCGAGCCGATGGGGCAGCGTCGGATTGCTGGGGCCGATTTGTGTCCACCCGACTCACTGGAATCGCGGTATCGCCCGTCAGCTCACCAAGCACTGTGTCGATCTGTTCGATGAGTGGGGATGCTCGGCGTCCGGACTTCTTACCAATCCAACAAGCCCGCGCCATTTGCGATTGTATCAGACCTTCGGATATTGGCCGCGATATCTGACGGTCGTGCTGGCACGCGAAACAGACAAGGCGGGCACGCCCGTGACGGCCGAAGATCTCGCCCGCACGGAGCGCAGCCGCGATACTGTCATTGGCGATATCCGTGCGCTCTCGTCTGAGGCGTATCCGGGGCTCGATATGACGACAGAGATCAATGCCGTGGTCGACCGAAAGCTCGGCAGCGTGCTGTTTACGTATGACGGCGAGACATTGTCCGACTTTGCAATCTGCCATTCGGGAGCAGGCAGCGAAGGAATGTCCAATGTTCTGTTCGTGAAGTTCGGGCTCGTGCGCCCGGGTGCCGACGCGCGCGCGCGGTTCGACAGGCTCATCCGGAACTGCGTTTCTCACGCCTCACACATGGGCATTGCACGCGTGATCATGGGAACCAACACCGGAAGACATGACGCGTACCGTGCGCTGCTCGACCACGGCTTTCGAAGCGAATTTCAGGGCGTGAGAATGCACCGGCCGATGGTTGACATGTTTGATACGCCCGGCGCCTACGCGCTTGACGATTGGAGGTAACTGCGACCGCTAACCTCAGGCATTTTACTCGTGCCTCCACGCGTCACAGCGAACCAATCAATGTTTGAGATCATCGCGCCCGGCGGAAGCGGGCGTCCCGGGGTCGCATCTGAACCATGACGTCCTGAACGAGATCGAAGCGCCAGAGCTTTCCTTTAGTCACGCGCGCGACGAACGTCAGGAAAGACAAAGGATCGTATCGCATGAGCGTCAATTCCTGGGTTGAGCTTCCGGCGAGCGATATGGGCGAAGCCGTTGTGTTGGCGATGGGGGCCGCTGGCATCGAATATGTTTTCTTCACGTCGGCCTCGGAACTTTGCTTCTATCAGGAAGCGATCGCCAAAGCGGCGACCACCGGTGCGAAAGTGCCGAAGCTGGTGACGATCCCGCACGAGCATGTCGGCCTGAATGCGGCGCTGGGTTATGCCGCCGTCACCGGTCGCCCGGCCGTTACCGCAGTGCATGTCGATGCCGGAACACTTCATCAGGGCGCGGCTATTCACACCGCCTACCGCAGCGGACTTCCGGTTCTCATGACCGCCGGTGCGCCGCCTCGCGCCTATCCGGGTTCGATGCGCGGAGCGCGCTCCAACGGAGCGCATATCTGGATGCAGCAGGTTTACGATCAGCACGCCATCGTGCGCCAATATGTGAAATGGGACCATCGTCTCGAATATCAGGACAATCCCGGGCTGGTGGTGGGGCGGGCGCTTCAACTGGCTTGCTCCCCGCCCTGTGGACCCGTCTATCTCAGCCTGCCTCAGGAAATGTCGTACAGGCAAATCGAGAGCTTCAGGTTTCCGACTCTTGATCAGCTCGGCATTGCGCGCGCCCCGGCGCCGGAGCCCGAGGGCATTCGTGAAATCGCAGCGCGCCTGATCCATGCGGAAAATCCGTTTGTCATCGTATCGCGGTCTGGGCGCGATCCGGCCAGCTTCCAGCCGCTGGTGACCTTGTGCGAGTTGCTCGGATTGCCGGTCGTCAACGCACTGTCGCGTGCTTTCAATTCGTTTCCGCTGTCGCATCCGCTATATCAGGGTGCGTGCGATCTCTCGGCGGCAGACATGGTGCTGGTGATCGATTCCGACGTGCCGTGGATGCCGGGGCCCGGAGAACCGGGCGCCGACGCGTATGTGGCCGAAATCGGTATTGACCCGGTCAAGCAGAAGGTGCCGAGCTACGAGTTCAGCGCCAACATTCGCCTCATCTCGGATCCTGCGCTTGCAATCTCGGCACTGCTGGATGCTGTGCAGGCGTTGCTGGGAAATGCGGATCGCTCGCGCTATGCGCAGCGCGCCGCGCGGTGGAGCAAGATTTCGGCCGATAACCATCTCTCCCGGACGAAAGACGCCCAGTCGCGTGCTGGCAAGAACCCCATCGATCCGCTGTGGTTGTCTTACCAGATCAATCAGTTCATCGAAGAGGATGACATCCTCATCGACGATACGCTCGCGCCCGCCCGATTCCACGAATTCGTTCGCTTGAATAGGCCGCGTTCCTACTTCCTCAATCCCGGCACCAGCGGCGGCTGGGGTCCGGGGGCAGCGCTCGGCGCCAAATGTGGAGCGCCAGACCGCGACGTCATTACCGTCACAGGCGATGGCTTCTATATGTTCGGTACGCCGGCTGCCGCATTGTGGACCGCCGCCCATTACAAGTTGCCCTACCTGACGATTGTCTATCAGAATCGCGGTTACAGCACCGGCACGAGCCGGTTGGACCAGACTTACCCGGACGGTTTCGCGAGGCGCCAGGATTTCGATTATGAAGGCGGATATTTCGACCCTCCGATCGACTTCGCGAAGGAGGCTGAGGCCGCGGGTGCTTATGGAGAGAATGTCCGTGACCCCGCCGATATCGCTCCCGCATTGAGGCGTGGCCGCGAACGGATCAGGGATGGCATCCCCGCCGTTATTTCGGTTTGGCTGCCGAGAGCCTTAAAGGCGGACTGAACGCAACGCAGTTCGAAAGCCCGCCATTCGGGCCCGATTTCAGAAAGGGATTCCCGTGCCCCGCATTGTAGACCTGACTCTTCCGATCACGACCGGCATGGCGGGCATTCCGACGATACCCTTCTATGCGAAGTACCCGACCCGGGTTGAGGCCGTCACTGTCATCAGCGAAGACCAGCGCGCAAGCCTCCTCGCCGAGCATGTCGACGTGGCATCCGATGCGCCCGCGATCGGCTCCATGAATACCGTGTTCACCCTGAACACGCACGTCGGCACGCATATCGACGCTCCACGTCATTTCTTCGGAGATGGCGAGGGTATCGATCAGCTCCCGCTGGACCGTCTGGTGATGCGGGATGCTGTGGTGATCGACGTCAGTCACAAGCCTGCCGGTGAAGGCATAACCGGCGACGATCTTGAGCGCACAGGCACCAAGCCGGAGCGGGGCCAGATCGCTGTGATCAAGACGCTTTGGACGGATCGCGCCTGGGGCAAGCCGGAATTCTGGAACGACACCATTCACCTCACGCCGAGCGTGGGCGAATGGCTGGAGCCATTCGGGGTCGCTGCCGTTGCGATGGATTGCTTTCCCGAAAAGCCATTCTGGAAGATGACCCTCACGCCGGCGGAGCGCGGCGCCAATCACAAGCGCTGGCTCAAGGCCGGCATTCCGATGATACAAATGCTGACCCGGCTGGGTGACATCGGCCCATCCTTTTCGTTGACCGCCCTTCCCCTCCGGCTGACCGGGGCCGATGGCTCCCCCGCCCGGGTCATCGGGATTGAGAAGTGATGCTGGACCGAAGCCGGACTTGCGTCCGATCGTGACAAGCCACGGGTGATGAACCATGCCGCAGATCAATGCCAACGGATGCGATTTTTACTACGAGCAGCATGGCCGAGGCAGGGACCTGGTCTTCATTCACGGCGAGATTCACGGAATGGAATACTGGGAATATCAGGTCGCTGAATTCTCGAAGCATTATCGCTGCCTCGCCTATAATCGACGCGGTCATGCCAGGACTCAATGGACCGAATACGGCTTTTCACTGGTGAACCAGACCCGTGATCTCGCCGCCCTGATGGAAAAGCTGGACGTTCAAAGACCGATCATCATCTCGCTCGCCTTTGGCACCACGATCGCCGCGAATTACGCGGTCGACCGGCCCAACGACGTCACCGGGCTGGTGCTCGGCGCCTGGAGTGAGCTTCACGATGCCCTGCAATATTATCAACGCTGGGCGAGCTACAATGCGCGATCAGCTGATCTGCTGGAGCGGGAAGGCCGCGAGGCAATGGTCGAATTGGTCCGCCGGGAGGGCGGGAAATCGATGTACATGGTCATCCCCGTCGATTCACCGATCCGGGAGAAGGTGATTCAGATGATGACCAGTCATCCGCTCGGCGAGTACCGCCGCGGCATGCTGGAATTCGGTTTGTCGGTGCCCAATCTCGTGCCGGCATTGCGCAAGCTTGACGTGCCTGCGCTTGGAGTCTGCGGTGCAAACGACCCTTATCCCGATCAGCCCGAGGTGCTTCGCGGCATGAAGAACTTCCGCGAAGCACCGCGCATTCCGGGCGCCGGCCGGTTTGTTCATTGGGAGAAGCCGGCGGAATTCAATGCGATTGTGAGTGAATTTATCCGGGCGCTCGGCTGAGGCGCCGGGGACGATTGGCGAGAGCTCTTTCGACCTCTCCTTGGACAACAAGGCCGCGATTGAGCATAGCATTCCGCACGTCATCATATGCGCCAGACGAACAATGTCCGAATATGACTATGTGATAGTTGGTGCCGGAACCGCGGGCTGCATTCTCGCGCGCCGTCTCACCGAGGGAAGCGACTGCAGCGTGCTTCTCCTGGAAGCTGGCAGCCAGGCGTCCAGCTGGCGTTTCGACATGCCGATGGCATGGCCGACCTTGCTCTCGAATAAAACGGCACTCTGGCGCTATCACGACCGCGATGCCGTTTCGCCCAAGCAGCAACTCGTCGGCGGGCGCCTTGTCGGCGGCTCGTCATCGGTCAATGCCATGTCGTTCGTGCGCGGTCATCGGTCCGATTTCGACCGCTGGGCGAAAGCCGGTCTGACGGGAATGTCTTATGATGACGTGCTCCCGTATTTTCGGCGAATGGAGAACTGGCAGGGCTCGGACAGCCCCTATCGCGGCAAGGATGGCCCTGTACCGGTCGCGCAGTCCCGGCTTGAGGATCCTGCGCTCACAGCGCTGATGCAGGCAGCGGACGCGCAAGGCGCCAGAACCTATATCGACTGCAATGAGCCCGAACCTTCGGGATTTGGACTGACACAGCTCACCGTAGCAGGAGGAAGGCGCGCGAGCGCCGCGACCTGCTATCTCGCGCCGGCTCTGGCAGCCGGAGCAAGAGTGCAGCTTGTCACCGGCGCCCTGGCGACACGCGTCGTTCTGGAAAAGGGTACGGCGGTCGCCGTCCAATATCGTGTCCGGGGAGAAAACAGGACCGCGCGTGCTAGCCGGGAAGTGATCGTCGCGGCTAGCGGCGTGCAGTCCCCGCAATTATTGATGCTGTCTGGCATCGGCGATCCGGCTACCCTGCATGCGCTCGGTATCACGGT
>Ga0182742_1001388_pt1 | contig 31321 bp, 17 predicted proteins | sample eDN5th37CBELigMG_FD_128880 | JGI IMG/M metagenome (GOLD analysis project Ga0182742, IMG submission 128880) | Enriched Miracle-Growth compost microbial communities from Emeryville, California, USA - eDNA 5th pass 37_C BE-Lig MG (version 2)... ... | reverse complement strand
TCGGCCTGGCCGGAAACTGGAACCGGTGCGTCGCGCTGAGCCAAACTCCCTGGGTCGCCATCTTCCATCAAGACGATCTGACGCGCCCCGGCGACCTCGCCCTGCGGCTCGAAGCCATCGACCGCGCCGGCGACGACGTGGGCCTCATCGCCGGCCGGGCGGACGTGGTGGACCAAGACGGGCGCGCCGTGCCGCCGAGCGTCGTCGCCTCCGGCGGGCTCCCCGATTCACCCTCGGCCCCCTTCGTCGATTACCCCGCGGGCGCCTTTTTCAAACCCCTGTCCGAGCGCAACATTCTCCGATGCTCAGCCGTGACGACGAGCAAACGGGCGCACGAGGCGGTCGGCGGCTTTGATCCATCGTATCGGTACGTCGTCGACTGGGAATTCTGGCTCCAGGTCGCCACCCGCTTCGCCGTCACCTGGATCAACGCCCCGAGCAAGGTCTCGATCCGCTGGCACGCCGCCAGCGAGACCCATCGCTTCAAAGCCGGTCTCGACGACCTGGAGGAAACCGAGCGCCTGCTCTCGATCCTCCCGACGCCCCCCTCCGGCGCCACGAAACGCGGCCTCTCGCGCGCCTACCTCAACCGCGCCCACGACGCCCTGAGATCCGGCCAAACCAATCTGGCCCGCAAGGCCCTGAAACGGTCCATCCGCCTCGCGCCCTCGATCGTGGGAACAATCCTCGCCGACCCTCGATTGGCCGCTCAGATGGGGACGCTTATTCTCGCGCCGGGGTTGGCCCGGTACTGGTGCCGATCGGGCTTGGACGCTTGAGAAGTGGTTAGATGGCGGGGGCCACGGAGGGAGCCTCGCGACGAGACTTGATCCACGCCAACGACATGAATCCGATTGCGAGACCGCGGAGGAGGATGTGAACCAACAACGCTCTGTTCGCGCTTGTGCCAAGATCCGTGCTCATGAAAAGGTATGAGTTGTACGCGAACCCGGCAAGCTGAAGGCACGATAGCGTCAACACCGGCGGAGCGCCGGGCTTTAGGAGAAGCCATAAAGAACCGAGCAACAGGAGAAGGGGATCCAGGACGCCGACGTCGAACTGACCCAAGACCAGGAAACCAAGGATGAACCAGATCGCGTGCCCCGTCTGCACGGAAATTGCTGGAAACCAAGCGGCGCGTTTGGTCGGCGCCAATTTTTTAAGGGCGAAGTGCGTAATGCCCGCGCCAGCCAACGGAATAAGCAGATGCACGCCCGCGTATTGTCCAACCAGTAGACCGACGATGAGGCCGGCCAGAGTGGCGAGATTGAATTTCAATCCGCGATCATTCACCTCGGCGCTCATTTCCGTCCCCAAAAAACACAACGGGGCTCAGCGGCCCGATCCGTTTGAGCGACCCTTAGACGGCACGGAACCTACCACCATGCTGGACCAGGTCCACCGCGACAAACAGTAAGCTTCGTGCCACCGGCATGCCGGCATGCGCGCTCAAGCCGATCGCCAGTCCACCCCGGCCATTAAGCCGGCGATGGAAAGATCCTCGTCGAGATCCGGCCAGTGCAGGCCGATGCCGCCTCCGCTGATCTCATAGCGAGCGCGCTGCTCCGGCGTGGCGGCGCGCAGCGTGGGGAACCACGCTAGGGGGACGCACAAGACGCGGCCATCCGTGAACGCCACTCGCATCATCGCCTCGTCGAATTCCACCGACTTGGCCAGCGCCGTGGTGGGGACGTAGGCTCGTTGACGCTTGCGATTGGTGCTAGCCGAGGTGTTCATTCCACGCCTCCAAGAACTCGGCTCGGTGCTGGTGGACGAGCCGCTCAATTTCATTCAAATCTCGCGCGTTGAAACCGTGGTTCGCGGCCAGCGCGATCGGATCGAGCCAGAACTTGGCCTCGTCACCGCCCGCCTTGACATGGATGTGCGGCGGTTCTTGCCCCTCGTTGCTATAGAAGAAGAAACGGAAGCGTCCGACCCGCAAGACCGTCGGCATCAATTCGCGCCTCCGTCCGAGGGAGATCCCAACCGACCGAACGATGGCTTTTCAGAGCATGACAGTCCGTGGACCGATGAAGAATCCGGGAGAGCGTGGCCAAAAAGCTCGACGAATCGGCCCCGCCCAGAAGAAGCTCCATCATACCACGAAGCACTGTGGGGCGAGGCGGAACCGCCGCGGCCCGAGATTAGGCGCGGTGCATACCGCCCGCTGGACACGCCCCGTTCTCGTCACACGGTTCTCCATCGATCTCGCAGTATCTTCGGACGGGCCAGCCGCCGCCACCATTATGCGAATGAGGACCGCAGGACTTTTTGCCGCAGTGAGGGCAAGCAGCATCACGCCCATAGCCAATGACCATGTTGGCGATGACAATGTTCACGCCGCAACATCGGCAATAGTTGCCTTGCCAATAGTTCCGCACGGCGGGGCACAACACGGCACAGGCGGGTGCATGGATTTCGAGGTCTTCCTGGCCATCGGCTGTCGCTCCTGCGGTTGAGGCACCGCCAAACTCGCATCAAGCCGCTGAACGGACTGCCGCAATACACCCGATTGTCCGTATAATCCTGGATGACGATGAGATTATCTCGACCCCCGGCGCGGGACGCAAGGGACCAGCGCGGCCCGCGAAGCTCGGGATGCCGGCTGGATCGAAAGGCGACCAAGCGGCGACCGGAAATCCGCGGTAAAATTCTCCTCCATGATCGCCGCCGAGTTCGCGGAGCGGCGCTGTCCACCCAATGGCAATGGCTCTCCACCCCCGAGGTCGCTCCGGCATGGCTCGCGGAAATTCACGTTCTTCTTCCAATCGTTCTTCGAGGTCGCCGAGGCGCGCGACATCCGACGGTCCTTCCTCCGGTGGTGGTCGTCACACGCCGACTCCGCGTCGCAAGACGGCCGCGGCGCTGGGGGATTTGGTTGCTTCGATTGCGCCGGCGGTGCTTCGCGACGCCTTCGAGCAGGGGGGGCGGCTCGATCCGGCGATTAGGGCCGCGTTGGATCCCAAGCAAGGCCTTTCCTTTATGGACCGTCGGACGGTCCAGCACGCGCTCTCGGCCTTGGTCCGCTGGTGGGGGTGGATTTCGCCTCTCAAAATGGTTCAGGTCGAGGAGCAGCTCCTTCTGGCCTGGCTTCTTGAATCCTCCGAGATCACGGGGCCCTGTCGCCGATGGGCCGAGAAGACCAACCGCGATCCCTGGCGGCTTCAACCGGGCGGCGGCGCTCCCGGTTGGACCGAGCGCGCGACGACCTTGAAGCGTTTCATGGAGGGGCGGATGGTCGCGGCCGATCCCTGGATGCTCTTCCCCGCCTGGCTCCGTGAAGAGCTTACGCTTCCGCCGGGAAGCGAGTCGGCCAAGGCTCGTCGGCTGGCGTTTCTGTTCGTGCTTCAGATCCGCGCCCCGATCTGGGCGGCGGTCCGCGGAGCGCCGGAGAAGCAGGTCTGGAACGAACTGCGCGACGCGGGCTTAAGGCCCTGGGTTCATCGTCGGCTCGCCACGGCCGCGAAACTCGATCGCGACACCGAACTCGGCCAATTGGAGTCGTTCCGCCAGGGAGTCGTGGTGGTGGAGGACTTGGCGTCGCAAGCGGTCGCCCGGGTCTGCGACCCCGACCCCGGCGAGCGCTGGTGGGACGTTCGAGGCGGCTCGGGGCTTCAGGCCCTCGGCCTCGGCGCCGAGATGGCCGGCAAGGGAACCGTCATCTCGACGTTCGAGCACGAGCGGGCCCGCCGCGCCGCCGCCTCGCGGCTCCGCGCCGGCGCGTTCCGCAACATCGCCGTGAAGGAGTGGGACGGTCGCCACGTTCCCGGCAAGGCGGAATCCTATGACGGCGTGCTCCTCGAGGCGCCAAGCTCCGGAGTCGGAACTTGGCGACGGCATCCCGAGGCGCGCTGGTCGCTCTCGAAGGAAAAGATCGCCGAACTGGTCGAGAGCCAGAAGCGGTTGCTGACGATCGCGGCCTCGGCCGTCAAGACCGGCGGGACCCTCGTTTACACGGTCGCCACCGCCACACAGTCGGAGACGCAGGGGCTCATCAACGACTTCCTCGCCGAGAACCGCGGCTTTCGCCTCGACCCGTTCCCCCATCCCTTGGAGGAGGGAACGACCACCGGCATGCTCCAAATCTGGCCCCAGTTCCACGACTGCGAGACCCGGTTCATCGCCCGGATGGTTCGGACAACCAAGCCGTCCTGATCCATCCCGAACCGGCCGTTGTCTCGGTGGGTTGTTGCGCCGTCGCGACGACAAAGAACACCCGCCCCCGACGATCGGCGTGGGAAGGCTCGCCGTCCCACGAGGGCGGCCACAGGGGGCCGCCCCTACAGAATTCGACCCGCGTGGGGGAGCGCGCCATCCCACGAGGGCGGCCACGGGGGCCGCCCCGACACGATTCCATACCCTTCCGACATCGGGCGCGACGAGCCGCCGGCGCCCGGCTTATTTCCGGGCGTCGGGTTGAAGGGCCAGCCAGAGCGAGCGGAAGTAGCGGAGCACGCGATCGGGATCGGGGCTGGAGGGAATCTCGGCCAGGGTGAAGCCCTCGTAGCCGATTTTGTCCAGAAGGGCGAAGAGATCGGCCCAGGGGTAGTTGGGCTCGTAGAGGTCGCGAAGGTGGACCACGCTGATCTTGGGGGCCACCAGCGCGAAGGTTTCATCGATCGAGCCGTCGATCACGTCGGACGGATTCGAGTTCCAGCAGACGTAGACGTTGGGGTGGTCGGCGTGTTTGAGGATCTTGGCGATGTTGCGAAGATCCGACGTGACGGGCCCGTGGACTTCGAGGCGGATCTCGACGCCAAAGCCGGCGGCGTCCTCGCCGACCTCGTGGAGCGCCCGGCCGATTCGCTCCAAGGTCGGATCCAACGCCGCTCCCTTGGGAACGCCGTTGGGTCGGACCTTGACGCCGAGGGCTCCGATGTCGTGCGCCAGGCGAACATATCGCTTGGTGCCCTCGATGTTCTCTCGGACGACGGCGGGGTCGGCCGAATGATACTCAAACGCGCTCCCAAGGCCGGCCAGTTCGACCGGCGAGTCTTCGAACCGCTTGCGGACTTCGGCCCGTTGGGCTTCGCTCAGTTCCACCTCCACGCCGTGCGCGTGCGTCGTCCGAAGCTCGACGCCCTCGTAGCCCAGCGTTTCCAACTTCCGCAGGATCGTGGGAAGGTCCCAATCCTTGGCGATGTTGTAGGTTACCGTGCCGAGTCGCATGCTTCGCCTTTCCCGCGTGAGGCCGCTTTGAATGGTTGGGCGTCGTCGGTGGTCAAACGAAAAGCTGGGTCAGGGGCGTTCCCATGTTGATCCGCATGGGACGCCCCAATGGGTCGGGGATTTCCGTCGCGGGGTCGACGCCCAGCGCGTGGAGGATCGTAGCGCCGAGATCGTCGGGGCTGACCGGATCGGTGGACGGATAGGCGGCCCAACGGTCGGAGGCGCCCCAGACTTGGCCTCCTCCGATCCCGGCGCCGGCCAGCGCCACGGAGTAACAGCGGGGCCAGTGCTCCCTGCCCGCGTTGGCGGCGGTGATCCTCGGGGTTCGGCCAAACTCGCCGGCCCAGACGACCAAGGTCTCGTCGAGGAGTCCCCGCGCGGCCAAGTCGTCGAGCAACGCGGAGAAGCCGCGATCGGCGGGGGGCATCAGATCGTTCTTGAGCCGATTGAAGTTGTCGCCGTGAGTGTCCCAGAAGTTCCGTCCATCATCGTGCCAGTTGACCGTGACGAGGCGGACGCCGTGCTCCACCAGCCGACGCGCAAGCAACAAGCATTGGCCGTGAATGTGCCGGCCGTATTGATCGCGGACCCGGGGCTTCTCGTGATCGATGCGGAAAGCGCCCCGCGCTTCGGCGGTCCCCAGCGCGTCCATCGCTTGGGCTTGCATCGCGTCCCAGGACGGGGCGATGGTCGTCGGCTTGACGCTCGCCAGCAAGTCTCGGCGCGCGTGCAACCGCGCGTTGGAGACTCCCTCCGGAAGCTCCATTCCCGGCGCGCGGAAATCGGGGGAGTTTGGATCACCCTCGACGCGGAACGGATCGAACGACTTGCCCAACCAGCCGCCATGTTGTCCTGGTGCCTTGCCTCCGGGCGCGGCCGGGTGGCCCACCGTCCAGGGCATGATCACAGAGTCGGGCAAAGTCCCGCGCCGGGGACGAACCTTGGAGACCAACGCGCCGAGGTGGGGCCAGTCATTGGGGGAGGGGCCGTCGGCGTCCGATTTGGGACGGGGAGCGAGATGCCCCGTCACCAGTCGATGCGCCGTGGAGAGGTGCGCCGCGTCGTCGTGCGTCATCGAGCGAATCACCGCGAGCTGATGCGTTCGCGCCGCGAGCATCGGGAAGTGTTCGCTGATATGGAGGCCGGGCGTGCTCGTGGCGATCGTCGAAAATTCGCCTCGGATGGCCTCTGGAGCGTCGGGCTTGGGATCCCAGGTGTCCAGTTGGCTGGGGCCGCCCCATTGGAAAATCAGGATGCAGGACCGAGCCCGGCCAAACCCGCCGGAACCAGCCTCCTTCGCCGCGGCGTACAATCGCGGCAGGGTCAGACCCGTCAACGACAGCGCCCCAACCCGCAAGGCTTCGCGACGCGAAGCGGCTAGGCGCCGAAAACCCACGCAGCCCGGAGATTTTGATTTCGTCGGCACTTCCATCGCTCCGTCATGGAAACCGCGGCTTCGCGTTCTCGACCATTTCGCTCGGCCATTTATCAAACAAATATCGTACTTATCACCCCAGCTTAACCGCGCCGAAGGGGAGAGTCCAGGGTCTCTCAACGTCCCGCGTCGAGGCGCGTCTCCCCGGCATCCTGGAGCGCCCGCGCGCCTGAGCCCAGTGGCCGCGTAGGAAGCTCGACGTGTGGGGCAAGGGGGGATTCCGTAGCCGGCCGGTTTGAGATTCGTCCACGGGCACGGGCTTGTCGTGGGTTCGCCATCATCACCGATGGCCTCGACCGCTCCAGATCGGCCATGGCGACGCGCCGCCCGATGATCGGAGCATCCCGTTCGTTGGTTACCGCGACGGCGAGTCCTCGTGATACGCCGGTTGGAAGGGCTCCAGCGCGGCGGCCTCCTCCTCTTCCGCGTGGGCTTCCCAGTAGAAGAGGAAAAGGAGGATCGCGAAGGAGATGGCGAACACGTTGATTAGGCTGTCGAATCCGGCTCGGACCATAGGGTCGTCGAACCAGCCGGCCTGAATCACGACGCGAGCCACAACGTTCGAGAAGCCGACGAGCAGCAGGCGCAAGAGCAGCCCGGCCTGAAAGATCTTCATTCCCCGACCGTGGACCAAGGCGGAGCTTCGGTTGCGCGATTCGGCGACGGAGGCGCCTTCGAGCACCACCACCGCGTCGATCAAACTATAGCGGACGGCTAGGATGATCCCCGGAACGATAAACGCGAAGAGGCCCAGGAGGATCAAGAAATTGGCGACGAGCCGGGCGGCGAAGAGTCGGGCCCACTGGTCGACGCCCGTCCGGATTGCGTGGCCGAACTCCGTGGCGCGGCCCGACATGCGGTTGGCCAGCACGACGACGATGGCGGCGCCGTAGATCGGTCCGAAGAAGATCTCGACCAGGGCGACCAGCCAGACGGCCGCGAATGGGTCGGCGGGATTGGCGTGTTTCTCGGCGATCAATTCGATCGCCATGTTCGACGGCAACTTGACGAGGAGCACCAAGCCCGCCAGCAGCGGCAGTTGCTCAAACAAGAGCCGAAACGACAGGAGGAGCTTCTCGGTGATCGTGAAGGGAACCGAGACGGGCTCGAACGAGCGCCGCGGCCGAACCATCGGCGCGGCGTCCGGGTCGTGGAACTCCTCGGCGGGGGCGACGCGGGCGTCGCAATAGGGGCAGAGTCCCCCCGTCGAGGCGAGCTGATCGTCCGTCAGCAGGGCCCTGCACGAAGGACACTCCCGAAATTGCGACATGCCCGCGGCCTCTATAAAGTTAAACCGTCTTGGCCTTGATCCAAGGCATCAGAGCGCGGAGCCGCTTGCCGACGGTCTCGACCGGGTGCTGGCTCTCCCGCTTCTTGGTGGCGTTGAAGAAGGGCCGGTTGGCCTTGTTCTCCAAGATCCACTCGCGGGCGAACTGGCCGGACTGGATCTCCCGGAGCGTCCGCCGCATCGCCTCGCGGGTCTCCTCGGTGATGATCTGGGGGCCGCGAACGTAGTCGCCGTACTCGGCCGTGTTCGAGATGCTGTAGCGCATGTAGTCGAGGCCGCCCTGATAGATCAGGTCGACGATCAGCTTCAGCTCATGGACGCACTCGAAGTAGGCGCTCTCCTCCTGGTAGCCGGCCTCGACCAGGGTCTCGTAGCCCATCTTCAAAAGGGCGCTGAGGCCGCCGCAAAGGACGACCTGCTCACCGAAGAGGTCGGTCTCGGTCTCCTCGGCGAAGGTGGTCCGCAAAACGCCGGCGCGGGTGCCGCCGATCCCCTTGGCGTAGGCCAGGGCCAGCTTCTCGCCCTCGGGCGAGCAGTCGTCGGCGGTGGCGATCAAGCAGGGGACGCCGCCCCCCTTGACGTACTCGCTGCGGACGAGGTGGCCGGGGCCCTTGGGGGCCACCAGGGCGCTGTCGACTCCCTTGGGAGGAACGACCTGGCCGAAGTGGATGTTGAAGCCGTGGGAGCAGAGCAGGACATTGCCGGGACGCAGGTTGGGCTTGATGTCGCGGTCGTAGACGTCCGCCTGAACCTCGTCGGGAAGCAGGAGGTTGATGAGGTCTCCCGCCTCGGCCGCTTCGGCCGCCGAGACCGGCTTGAAGCCGTCGTTGACGGCCAGGTCGTAGTTGGCGGAACCCGGACGCTGGCCGACGACCACGTTGCAGCCCGAGTCGCGCAGGTTCTGGGCGTGGGCGTGGCCCTGGCTGCCATAGCCGATAATCGCCACCGTCTTCCCCTTGAGCAGCGAAAGGTCGGCGTCTTGGTCGTAATACATCTGGGCGGGCATCAACGGTCTCCTCGGAGGCGGTTTCGCGAAATCAAAAAAAAGAAGGGCCCGGAACGCCGGGCGATTTCGAAACAACGCGGCGCTCGAACGGCCGAGCGCCACGGAAGTGTTTTCGAAGAGGGGCTGTGAGGGGCGGTCAGAGCTGGGAGTGGCCGTGGATGATGGGCTCGTGGACCTCTTCGGCGGGCTTCTCCCGCACGACGACGCCCTCGGGGGTTTGGCCGCCGCGGACCAGAGCGATCCGGCCGGTTCGGGCCAGCTCGATGATCTCGTAGTCGCGAACGGCTTCGATGAACGCCTCGACCTTCTTCTCCTGGCCCGAGATTTCGATCATGAGCGCGTCGCGGCCCACATCGACGATCCGGCCCCGGAAGATCTCAACCAGCGATTGGATCAGCAGGCGATCCTCGGGCGTCGCCTTGAGCTTGATCAGCGCCAGGTCGCGCTCGACGAAGTCCGCGCCCGAGATGTCCTGGACCTTCACCACGGTGACGATCTTCTCAAGCTGCTTGCGAACCTGCTCAAGGTGTCGCTCGTTCCCCCGGACCACCACGGTGATACGGGAGAGAAGGGGGTTTTCGGTCTCGCCCACGGCCAGGCTGTCAATGTTGTAGCCTCGGGTGGCGAACATCCCCGAGACGTGGGCCAGCACGCCGGGGCGGTTCTGCACCAGGACCGAGAGCACCTGGCGCATGGTCCTGGACTGGGTGGATTCCGTGCTGGAAAAACTCGAACTCTGGACACCCGCGCTGCTAGCCATCACCACGTCCTCATGCCGGGATTCCGATCGTCGACCAAACTCCGCCCGGCTTCTCGGCCACCTTCAAAAAGAGAATAAACAAGACTTTACGACGAACCCCGGAAAGAAGGCAAGAGGCGTCGTCTCTCAAGCCCGGCGGCCCGGGCCTTCTTCAACGTTTTTCCGGGATCCTCTCGATGATAAAAACCCAACCCGCCGGCTCAAGCCGGCGCCGGATCGCCGAGGCGCTGCCCACGGCCGCGATTGGATGATGTCATTCGACGAAGAATCCCAATCCGCCCGCCCGAGCCGGCGCGCCGGGATCAAAGACCCCGGCCACGGGAATCGGACTTCTTTGGGGCCGGCTCTGTTGGTCGGACCCATCCGAAGGCCCCGAGGTTCGTCTCCGGACGGTCACTCAACCGGGGGCAATCCTCCCGCGCCGGCGGGGAACGACGGCGAGGCGCCTCTGGGGAAGCCGCCGGGGAGGCCGGGGAAGCCGCCGGGCGGCGCGTCGGCCCCGCCGTCCGGCGTCCTGTCCGTCACCAAGGCGGCCCGGTCGAGGTTGATCGACCGGAAGCTGTCGCCGGGGGTGACGTAGTACCAGGCGGCGAATCGGTCGGTCAGCTCTTGGACCCGCTCCTTGCCGTCGGCCAGCTTCTTCTCGTAGTCCTTCTTCTCGCGCTCGGCCTTCTCCTCGGCCTCCTTTTCGGCTTCGGCGGCCTCGGGATCGTTGGGATCGGGCGCGATTACGTTGTCGGGAAGCTCCCCCTCGGCGACGTTTGACTTCTCGTCGGTCTTGGGCTTGGGGATGAGGTCCGGGTCGAACGAGACGGTGACCATCACATAGCGGTTTTCGGTGGTTCCCTTGTGCTCCTCGTTCTTGTCTTGGTCCTGGTCGTTGGGCGTCTCGTCGTCCTTCTTCTCGGCGTCGTCGGGCGAGCCGGCGGAGAGTTCGTCTCCGGTGCCGAAGGTGACCTCGCCGAAGCGGAGGGTGTAGACGACCCCCTCGTCGGTGTAGACGCGGACGTCGCCTTGATTGGAGAGCAGTTGGCCGTCGCGGGTCATGTAGAAGCCCTTGCCCTGAAGCGAGGCGACGGTCGAGGCCGAGAGAGTGATTCCCTGTTGGTCGCTCTTTTTCAGGTCGCGGGTGAGTCCCGCGGGCTTGGGCCGCACGCCGACGATCTTCAGGTCGGCCAGAGCGCTTGTCAGAGCCCTGATCTTCTCTTCGTCAAGCTGCTTGTCGGGGTCGAGCCCCGGCATGGTCCAAGGAGCGTTCGAGTCCGTTCGCTCGATGTCGATCGTCTCGCCGGGCTGGTAGCCCTGTTCGAGGTTGACCTTGTAGTTGTCGAACTCGACCTTGCGAATCTTGGCGGCTTCGAGCTTCAGGAGGTTGGTCTCGATCCAGTCGGCGAATCGGGTGGACGGCTCGGCGTTGACGTTAACGCCGTAGATTCGCTTCTGGCCGGGGACGCGGACGTAGTACTGGCCCGAGCGGTCCTTGATCTCCTCGCCGATGATGAAGTCGGCGAGCACCTTCTCCGACGAGTCGCGGAGGGTGATCCGCTTGCCCCGGCCCTTGAGGCTGCTGCTGTTGGTGTCCAACGGGTCGATCACCCCCATGGCCTCCTGGTCGTCGCCGGAGTCGGATCGGATCGTGTCCTTGGTCAGGTCCATGACCGCGGCGGCCGTCTTGGAGAGGCGGTCGCGGGCGTCGGCCGGATAGTCGTAGTGGGACGGGATGACCCACTCGTTGTTCTTGAACTTGACCTGGAACCGCGAGGCGGTGGCCGTCGAGGGGTCGAAGTCGACCACCTCCAAATCGGTGCAGGCCAGCGGGTCCTGGAAGTCTGGGAAGAAGGGTTGCCCCTGATCGTTGAAGGCTTCGCCGCGGGTGACGCGGTCGCGGGTCGCCATCAGCGCGGACCCGGCCAGCACCAGGGCCACGGCCGCGAAGATCCCGGTTTTCCAAAGCTCGGTCATCATCGATCCCTTAATGGTATTGGTCCATTGCGGTTGATTCGGGGGGTCGAATTTTGGTCTCCGGGAGGGCGAGTCTCCCGCCGAGCCGGCGTCATGCGTGGGGCTCGGGGGGGAGCCGCGCCCTCCCAAATTCAAGCGCGACGGGCCGAATCAGGCGAGCCGCTTGGGGTTGGCTCCGAGGTTCTCGCGGCGGAGCCGGATCGCGAAGACGACGATCGCCAGCATCAGCGGGGGCAGGGGCGGCAGCGCGGCGGCCAGGTAGCGCACCTGGTTCTCGATGGCACGGGTCTTCAGCTCCGACTCGGCCTTCCCCTCGCGGATCTGGTTGAGCTTCTCGTCCTCGATCTTCTGCTTCTCGACGTCGAGCCGGCGCTGGGCGACCTCTTGGAGGTTAACCAGCATGATCTCCTTGGTTCGCTCGTCCAGATCGGTCCGCTCCCTAACCTGATCGACCTGCTTGTCAAAGGCCTTCTGGGCGTCGTCGAGCTTCTCGCGGGCGGCCTCCTCGGCCAGCTTGGTCTGGCGCTGAAGCTCCTCAAGGAAGCTCTTGGTCTGGGCCTCGATGGCGACCAGCGTTCGGTGCTTGGGCCGCTTCTTGCGGAGCGTGATGAACGACTCGTCGCCGGCCAGGACGTCGACGCAGTTGAGAACGAAGGTCACGTTGTCGAAGTCGAGGTTCTCGATCTTCCGCCGGCGCAGCTCGAAGAACTGCTCGGAGATGACGTCGAGGTCGGCGATGGCGATCACGTTGATCTCGGCCGGCTTCTCATCCGTCTTCTCGCCCTCGTCCTTCTCTTCGTCCTCGGCCTGGGACGCCTCGTCGGCCTGGGGCGCTCCCTTGAGCCGGGCGGCGATGGTGTGCGGGAGTTCGTCGGGGATATGGCGGCGTCGGGGGTTGATGCCGCTGATCCCCATGAAGCCCTGCTCGGCGGTCTCGGTCCAGGAGATCAGGCCGCCCGAGTCGCTGGTCTTGAGCAGCGGGGTGAACTCGGGCCCCGCGCCTCCTCCCTTGCTTCGGAGCAGACCGGGGAAGAGGGCGACGATCTCTTGAAGGCCCGAAGTCGCCGCTTCGTTGGGGTTGAAGGCGTCGCTCTGGCCGCTTCCCCGACCGATGAAGACGATCTCGGGCGGAAGCTCGGCGAGCTGAGGGTGGGGATTGTACGAGTTCCAAACGATTTGGGTGCTCGGCCAATCGAGGCCGATCAGGTCGAGCAGGGGGCCCAGGTCTCCCTTCGGCTCGGGGGGCGTCCCGCCGCCGAACGGGCCGCCGGGGGGCATCTTGGGGACTTCGGGGGCGATCTGGGGATTGTCGACCGGGAAGGGGTCGAGCAACAGGAGCGTCGGGCCCCCCTTCTTGACGTACTCGGTCAGGTTGTCAATCTGCGGCTGGGTCAGCGAAGAGGGCTGGGCGACGAGCAAGACCCCAAGATCGTCGGAAATGGGCGAATCGGCCGAGACGGAGCTAACCTCGTATTGCTTCCTGAGTTCGGTGACGATCGACCACTCGGGCGACTGGCCGAAGCTCCGCTGGTCGAAGCCTCCCATGAGATTCGCGTCGGTCGAGAGGATCCCGACCTTTTGCCGCTCGCTCCGGGAGACGACTTGGATCGACCGGGTCAACTCGTATTCAACGGGGAGCCCCCGGTCGAAGAAGGGGATGACCACCTCCTCCAGTCCCGAGGTGAAGGCGACCCCCAGGAAGATTTCGGCCGAGCTTTGCTTCGCCTCGTCGGCGGTGAAGACCCGCTTCGGCTCGATGCCGAACCGCTTCTCCGCGTCACGGGCGGCCGTCGAATAAATCTCGGTCGGCACCAGGTTGAGCTGGATCTTGCCCCGGCTCCGGGCCTGGTACTCCTTCAAAAGGCCCAACAGATTGGTCTTGGTCTCCACCAACTCGCGGGGGACTTCGGGGCTATAATACGCCTGGATCATCACCGGACGGTCGGCGGGAATCCCCCGGATCAGGGCGATCGTCTCGGGCGAGAGGGTGTGCAGCCGCTCGGAGCTGGCGTCGGCCCGAGCGCCATATTGCTCGATCAGGACGTTGAGGCTGAAGAGGGCCAAAAGCACCGAGGCGACGCGGACCGTCGAGTGAAACCAAAGGCTCTTGCCGGCCTCGCCCCCGGCCCAGTGGCGCCGGCCCAAAAGGACCATGTTCAGGTAGAGCATGGCCCCGGCGAGCGAGAGGAAATAGAAGAGCCCCGAAAGCGGGATAACGCCCGCGCCGAAGTCCCGGAACTGGGCGGGGACCGACCAGCCTTCGATCTGTCTGCGCAACTGTCCGCCGGTCGGCGAGCCGATCGTCTCCAAAAAGATCGGCGCGGCGCAGAAGACCGCGCCCAGGATGAACGCGACCGTGACGTTCGACGAGAGGAGCGAGGCGACCATCCCCACGGCGATCAGCATCGCTCCCATCAGCCAGTAGCCGAGGTAGGTGGAGAACATCACCCCGAAGTCGGGCGAGCCCAGATACGAGAGCACCAGCAGATGGCTCGACGAGAACAAGAGCGCCACCGTGTAGATGCCGAGCGCCGCGAGGTACTTGCCCAGCACGATGTCGAGATCGTGGGCCGGCAGGGTCAAAAGCAGCTCGTCGGTCCCCTGTCTTCGCTCGTCGGCCCAAAGACTCATGGTGATGGCCGGGATGAAGAACAAGAGCAGGTACGGCATGAAGGCGTTGAGCTGGTCGAGGTTGGCCAGGTTGTTCGTGAAGAACTCGTCCCGCCAGAAGGCGACCGCCGAACTGATGAAGACGAACAACGTGATGAACACGTAGCCCGCGGGGTTGCTGAAGTAACTTAGGAGGTTGCGCTTGAAGACGGCCAGGATCACTTCGGCCCGGAACGGCCGAACTCCGCCTTGCCGGGAACGATCCCCGGCCGAGGCCGGCCGCTGGCTGCTGGTGTCGGTTTCGAGCGTGGTCACCGCGGGAATCCTCTATCTATCTGGGCGATGGTCGAGAGACGGTCGGCGCGGGGCGATGGTCGGCGAACCCACGACGGACCGATTCATTCGTGCGGCTTGGTTTGGTCGATCAAACGGGCTGGGCGGTCAGGTTGTGGAAGGCGTCCTCAAGGGTGCCGTTTTCCTTCGCCAGCTTGGCCGGCTCGCCGTCGAAGACGATCTTTCCGTCATGGATGAACAGCACGCGGCCGGCGATCGGCTCGACTTCTTGAAGAATGTGGGTCGAGACCAAGACGGTCTTCGACTTGCCAAGGTCTCGGATCAGGGCCCGCACCCCTCGGATCTGGTTGGGATCGAGCCCGCTGGTCGGCTCGTCCATGATGAGGACCTCGGGGTCGTGGAGGATCGCCTGAGCCATCGAGACGCGCTGGCGGTATCCCTTGGAGAGCTTGCCGATCGGCTTGTGGGCGACGGCGCCGAGAGAACACTGCTCGACGACCGCGTCGACCCGATCGGCCAGCCGGGCGCTGGAGAGCCCTCGGGCCGAGCCGAAAAAGCGGAGCAGCCCGATGGGGGTCATGTCGGTGTAGAGCGGGCCGTTTTCGGGAAGGTAGCCCAGGTGCTCGGCCGCGGCGATCCGGTCCTCTTGAACGTTGATCCCGGCGATCCGGGCGACGCCCCGAGTGGGGGCCGTGAACCCCGTCAAGAGTCGCATCGTCGTCGTTTTGCCGGCCCCGTTGGGACCCAAAAACGCCACGACCTGCCCCTTGGGGATCGAGAACGTGACGTCGCGCACCGCGAGAAAGGGGCCAAACTGCTTGCGGAGCCCCTCGGCTTCGATCATAACCGGCGTCGACATGCCGATGCGTTCCTCCCATTCCTCGAAGTACAAGTCGGCCCGCGAGGGATTCGGGCCCGTCCATCCCATCCAGAGGCGGCCGACGGTCAAGGCGGGAACCGTCCGTCCCCCGGGCGCGACGCGGCGTCTGGTTGCGGAACCTTCCGATGCCTTCGTCGCGTGGAGTTTATTACGAAGATCCAGCGCGGAGGTTCATTATGCGCGCGGGAAATTCTCGACGCAACCTAGGCCCAACCGCCGGGCGTCCCAAGGGCGGGAAGAGGTCCGTTTGAAGCCGTCGAACTTCGGACCGCGCCCTCGGGAACACCGCTCTCCTCGATCGGCAAATTCTCAATTTGGACCGCGTTTCGACCCGACGTCTCGGTGACGACCGCCGGCGATCGTCGCGCCTTCCCTTAGGCGCCCGGCGCGTGGAACGACCGCCCACAATAACCCAACGTCGAGTGAAGCACTCGGCCCGCTGGGAATTCGGGGAAGATGGGTCACGATCATGGATCAATGCCGTACTATACTTCCAGCGGGAGGCGTTTTTAGTACATTCGAAGGGCCGGCGCGTAACGCGCTTGGGCTTCGATTGGCGCCCAGCCGCGCCCGTCGCGTTCTTTCGCCCGGCTCGAAGCGGCGGCGGGGTTCAGTCGAGGGCCTGATTCGCGGCCGTTCTGGCCTGGGCTCGGGGAGAGCGTTCCATGAGATTGCGACGGGAGCGGATGTGGGGCCGAGGGATTCGGGGCTCGTCGCTCGCCGCGGCGGGCTGCGCCGCCTTGGTTTGGGTCCTGGCGCTCGGGGCGTCGAGTTCCCGTGCGGGAGACGATTCGAAACCCGCCTCGAAGGAGCCGCGAAGCCTGGCCGCCGAATCCCTCAACGCGAATTTCCTCGACCCGCTGCTTGAGGCGTTTTGGGAAGAGGAGGGCGTCAAGCCCCCCCGGCCGGCCTCCGACGAGGAGTTCCTCCGTCGGGCCCACCTCGACATCATCGGCCGGATTCCCAACATCCAAGAGACCCAGGCGTTTCTGACGGCCAAGGAGGCCGACAAGCGGGCCAAGCTGGTCGAGCGCCTGCTCGACCACGTCGACTACCAAAAGAACTTCGCCGCGGTTTGGACGAACCTGCTGATCGGTCGAGGGGACAAGGGACGAAACGTCGACCGCGTGGCGCTGAACGATTGGCTCCGCAAGCAGTTCGCCGCGAACCGGCCCTGGAACGAGGTCGTCTACGACCTGGTGACCGCCACCGGCTCGAACCAAGAGAACGGGGCGGTCAACTTCACCCTGGCCCACCTGGAGGCCGAGGCCGTGCCGCTGACGTCGCGGACCACCCGGCTGTTCTTGGGTCAGCAGCTTCAATGCACTCAGTGTCACGACCATCCCCAAAACGACTGGAAGCAGAGCGACTTCTGGGGCATGAACGCCTTCTTTCGGGGGATCAAGACCGAGGAGAAGCGGGCGGCCGACGCGACCGGGCTGGAGCGTTACGACCATACCGAGCTGAGCGACCAACCGACCGACGCCTTCGCCCGGTTCGAGAGGCGCAACGGCATGATGGGCGTCGCCTTCCCCCGTTTCCTCGACGGCGAGAAGCTCCCCCCCGGATCCAATCGGATTCGCCGCGTCGAGCTTGGCGAGCGAATCGCCGACCCCGATAGCGACCTGCTCCCCCGGGCGATGGCCAACCGGATGTGGGCCCATTTCATGGGACGGGGGTTCGTCAACCCGGTTGACGACATCGGTCCCCACAACACGCCCCTCGCGCCCGAGGTCTTCGACGCCTTGGCCGAGGAATTCCGCGCGGGAGGCTTCGACATCAAGCAGCTCATCCGCTGGATCACGTCGTCGAAAGCCTATCAGGCGACGAGTCTCCGGGAGACGAAGGGCGGCTCCGCCGACGACGAGGCGGAGGACCTCTTCAACGTCATGATCCTGCGGCCGATGACGCCCGAACAGCTTTTCGACTCGTTGGTGACGGCGACCTCGGCCCATCGCCCCAGCGCCAGCCGCGACGACGCCAAGAGAGACGCCTGGATGCGCCAGTTCCTCTTCGTCTTTGGGAACGACGAGGAGGACGAGACGACTAGTTTCCAGGGGACGATCCCCCAATCGCTCCTGATGATGAACGGCGAGATGATGCGGGACGCCATCTCCGACAAGCCCGGCGGTTTCTTGGCCGAGGTCGTTGAGCGGGCCCGAAGCCGGGGACGCTCGCCGGCCGCCCTGATCATCGACCAGATCTACCTGGGGGCCCTGAGCCGTTACCCGACGACCAGGGAGCGCCAAACGGCCCTGCGCTATCTTCAGACGCACCCCGACTCGATGGGGGTCGTCCAAGACCTCTTCTGGGCGCTTCTCAACTCGAACGAATTCATTTTGATCCACTGACGGGCGTGGGTCGTTGCCGAAAACCTCGAACGGGAGTCGACCGCTCATGTCGCCGATCACGCCTTGGTCGGGCGGACTTCGCCGCCGGCATTTCCTGGGGCACATGGCCGCGACGGCCCTGGGCATTCCCGCCTTCCGCTTCTTCAGCGAGCTTCGGGCCAACGCCGCCGCGGTTCGGAAGAACCACCGCAGTTGCATCGTGCTCTGGATGTCCGGGGGGCCCAGCCATCTCGACATCTGGGACCTGAAGCCCGACAGCGAAAAACACGGCGGCCCTTTCCGCCCCATCGCGACGTCGGCGCCGGGCGTGATGATCAGCGAGCACATGCCGAAGACCGCCCGGCAAATGCATCATCTGAACATCCTCCGCTCGCTCGATTCCAAGGAGGGGAACCACGAGCGCGGCACCTATCTGATGCACACCGGCTACGTTCCCAACCCGACCGTCGTGCATCCCGGCTGGGGATCGACCTGCGCGTTCGAGTTGGGGAGCCAACTTGACGACTTTGACCTCCCGCACTGCGTTTCGATCAACGCTCCGGGCGCGGGCGCTGGATTTTTGGGGATGTCGTACACGCCATTCATGATCCAAAACCCCAACGCGCCAATCGCCAACCTCCAGCCCCCCGCCGACGTCGACGCCCTCCGCATGGGCCGTCGCCTGCAAATGCTCGGCCAGATTGAGGACCAGTTCATCGCCCAAAGGCGGACCCAGCCCGCGGCGGATCACAAGGCCGTGTACGCCAAGACGATCCGGATGATGAACTCCCAGTACAAGAGCATCTTCGACCTCAAGTCCGAGCCCGCCGCCGTCCGCGAAGCCTACGGCGAGCACTCCTTCGGCTCCGGCTGTCTGCTGGCCCGGCGGTTGGTCGAGCAGGGGGTTACCTACGTCGAGGTCTCCCTGGGGGGCTGGGACACCCACGCCGACAACTTCGAAACCCTCTCCAACCGGCTGCTTCCCCAACTCGACCAGGGCATGTCGACCCTGGTGGCCGACTTGGCGAGCCGGGGCCTGCTCGACTCGACGATGATCGTCTGGATGGGCGAATTTGGCCGGACCCCTCGCATCAACCAGAACGCCGGCCGCGACCACTGGCCCAGATGCTGGTCGGTCGTCATGGGAGGGGGCGGGATGGAGTCGGGTCAGGTCATCGGCGCGACCGACACGGACGGCGTCGAGGTGACCGACAGGCCGATCGGAGTCATGGACCTCATCGCCACGATGACCAAGACGATGGGCATCGGCCTGGACACGCAGTACACGACCCCGCGCGGTCGGCCGATGCGGATCGTCGACGACGGCAAGCCGATCGCGGAACTCGTCGGCTGACCGCGCGGGGTTCGCCTCACGCGGCGGCCTCGCCCGGCCGGCTCGAGCTCCCGAGTTTCGAGTACCATCCGAACAGCGCGGCGGCCGCGCCGGCGGCCAGCGCCGAGGGCCCTCCGGCGATGGACGCCAGCGCCAGCCCGGCGGCGATCATCACGGCTTGCGTCCTCGCCAACCGGGCCGCGCCCAGGCTGGCGAGGGCGAGGCCGAGCAGGAAGGCCAGAAGCAACCGCGATCGCGCGCGGTCCTCGGCGTCCTCCGTTCGGCCGGGCGATCGCTCAAGGTGGATGTCCACGCGAGCGGGGGGAGATTGAAGACCGGGCGTCGAGCCGATCAGGAACGTCGGCTGGCCGATTCCGCGAATCCGGTCGATGTTGGTCGGCTCGGGCACTCCCGGGGCCTGAGAGTCCTCGCTCCGTTCGACAAGCCCCAGGTAAACCCGGGCCGCCTCAAGCCGCTCGTCCAAGCCCGCCGACCGGACGGCTTCGTCCATCGCGTCCCTCGACGTCCGAACCACCTCAAGCTCGCGCGAGGCCCGGTCGCGCCGCGCGCGGTCCGGGCTGCGCACCAGCGCTTCGAGCGCCCGCTCAGCGGTCCTGAGGGCCAGCTCGTGCTCGATCAAGAGCGAAGTCAACCGCTGGCGGTCGCGCCCCGAACCCCGATCCATCTCGGAGAGCAGCTCGGTGATTCGCCTCGCGATTCGACCGGCCCGCTCCAGATCAAGCCGTTCGGGGCCCACGGCCTCCAGGTCGCCGGGCGATGGACGAATCACCGCGTTGGGCGGAAGATAAACGGTCACCAGCGACGGCGTCCGCTCCTCGCCGGCGCGCGGCGGCGAGAGAGATCGCGGGACGGCGGTGACGGCGGCGGGGTCGGCCGCCGGGGGCTTCTCGGTCCAGACCAAGTTGACGAGCGCGCCGCTCGGCTCGCCCAGGGGGATGGTCCACCTTCCTCCTTCGGCCAAGAGGGGGGTCACGGTCAACCCGTCCACGGTCGCCCGCGTCAGTTCGCCGCCGTCGGATGGCTCGACGGCGAGAAACTGGCCGGAATGGGGTTTGATCTGATAGGTCGCGCGGCCAAGGATCGAGCCATCGGCCATAACCACATACGACAGGTCCGCGTTTTCGACGCTCGCGGTCTGGGCGCCGGAGGTCGACGCCGCGTCGCCGTGCGGAGGCGCCTGGATTTTCAGCGACCAGCCGTCGCGTTCGACTCGGAAGGCGCGGGTGGCCATTCCCGTCGCGCCGCCGAACGCCGCGTCTTGAAACCGGCTGGCGTAGGCGATCGGCCGAAGGCCCGCCGATCCCTCGGTTGTGGGGAGCGACGCGGTCGCGAAGACGATGCCGAGGCTGCAATCGACGATCCCCTGGCCCAACGGCGCCAGCTCGGGAAAGTCAATTTCCTGTTCCGAGGTGAGCGGCAGGCTCGATCGCAAGACCATGCGCTGGGAGCCCCAGATCGGCCGTTCCGGCGTCATGCTCCAGAACGTCGATTGGTCACGCGATTCGGTGGTGAGTTGATGATCCTGACCCGTCAACTGAAGTCGCGCCCCCGCCGCCCACGCGGCGGGCACCTTGAGGTGAATGGCGTCGAGTTCGCCGCCGATCACGTCGTAACGAAGGACCGCGACCCACTCGGCGGAGTCGGGATGGATGGTCAACCGGCTGGCGATTTGAACGTTGACTCGCGGGGGGAAGGGCGCCCAACGCAGCTCGCCGACCTTCGCCGGGTCGTCGATCCGATAAGCCCGGCGGAACCAACCCGGGGCCGCCTCGTCTTCGCCCCGCTCGACGTCTTCGATCGCGAGGGCTACGGCGCCCCCCTCGGCGCTCGCCAATTCGACGTCTCCCTTGGACTCCACGACGAGCGTTCCCGGCTGAACGACGGCCGGCGCGGCGACGCCGATCCAAGGCAATCGCGCTCGGAGCCGTCCGGGAGAGGAGGTCGCGCGGGCCTGCGAAACCGGAATCCAGCCCTGGATCTCCAAGAAGCGGCGCGACTTCAAGTCGATGCGGTCGAACCGGACTTGAAGCGGCTTGCCGGGCGGTCGGCTCCAGTCGGTAAGGTCTTCGGACTCGACGCCAACGACGATCAAATCGTCGGGAAGCTCCAACTCGACATGGTCGAGCAGCCCGGAAATCTCCGACAGCTCGGCTTCGATCCGGCAATCGATTCGGCCCGAATCGATTCGAACTCGCGCCGTCGGCTTCAGCTTCCAGCGCGTGGGAGCCGGACCGGTCGAAAACTCGACGGCGTCGCGGTGGTTGAATCGGACGGTTCCCGCGAAGGTGAGGGGCTCTTGGGGCAGGGGGCCCCAGGCCCGAACAAAGCTTTCGTCGCCGACGGGTTCGGCGTTTGGGGGCGACTCCAACCGGCCGGTCCAATGCCCGGGCCGTCGAACCGCGAGCAGCCCCGGGCCGAGGTCGACGCCCAGCGGCTCGACCCGCGGAAACCGCAAGCGGAGCCCTCCCGGCGAGGTGTCGGACTCGGCCGATTCGACCGAGCCGCCATGAAGCGGGCGCCAAAAATCCAGCTCGATCGTGGTCCGGTCCTGAATCGGCGGATCGACCCGGGCGATCCACTCGGGGTTTTGGGGAGTTCCCCCCCACGTCGAGTCAACCAGACCCGGCACCTGGACCGCGCGGGGCGTCAGCCCCGGATCCAAGGCGATTCGGATGGTGGAGATCCGCCGGCGCGGGTGGTAGGTCAGCCGCGCGCGGACCCGTTCGCCGGCCGAATCCAGGTCCCAGAGAATGAGGCTCTCGACGGTCGCTCCGAGCTGATCGACGACTGGCTCGGACGCGGTCCAACTGATCTCGATCCGATCCATGGGGCCGAGTTCGGCCTCAATCGTCTGATTGCCCTTGGCGACCACCGCGCCCCGGGCGTCGAGCCACTGGACGGGGTGGACCTCCGGCGGTTGCTCAAGCGTCAGTTTCGCCCGAGGCGTGGGGTTGACCTGGAGGGAGAAAATCTCGGTGGGGCCGTCTCGGGTCGGAGCCGCCTCGCGACGGACTTGCAGCCGGCTGGTTCGATCGGCCGCGAGCGCCACGACGCCGCTTTCGCCCCCCGGGGCGATCGCGACCGGGACGGCCTCGTCGTCGATCGTCGCCTGGATTTCCCACGCGCCGGAGACGGGAAAGACAAACGTCGACGGTTCGCGGCCGGTTTTCAGGGTGTAGTCGCTGGTGACGACGATTTCCCGGCTCGCCGAGCGCGCGACGCGATGTTGGGCCTCAAGGACCGTGGGGCCCGGGTTGGTCGAGCCGTCCCGAGGATGGGCGAACTCCTGAAGCCGCCGGTGATCCTCCTCGCGGAGAATGATCCGCCGCGGAGGAAGGGCGGGGTCGAAAGGCTCGTCGTACGGGATCAGCGCGATGATGGGCTTCTCTCCCTCGTCGACGGCGCGGACGGCCGAGGGAATCAAGATCGCCGCCGCGATCCCAAGGGCCGTGAGCCTCGGGCCCAGCCGTCGCCGAAACGTCGTGGAGGGGCCGCGGGGACCAGCCCCATCGCGATCGCCGCTCAGGGTCGAGCGCAAAAGCCCTCCCAGGCGGGCCAGCAGGATCGCGAACGCTCCCACGAAAACCCCCGCGAAGACGGATTCCGGGAGAACCGGCGCCCAGGTCCTCGCGGCCACGGCCAAGGCCATGAGAAGCGGAGGGCCAATCAGGTCGCGACGGGGAGAGACGCCTCGGATCGAACCGGCGAGAAACACCACCGAAGCCAGAACCAACCATCCCAGCAGCGTCCGCGCCGAGGCGTTGGTCGTTCTCGCCATCGCGTCCGGGCCCGGCCAACTCGCCGAGGAAAGCCGCCAAGATCGAAACCCGGGCAGTCGCCGTTGGCCGGGTTCACCGCCGGCGGAAACTTCGTCAAGGCTCGCCTCGCCGCGCCATCGCGCGGCCGATTGGAAGCGATCCGTTTTGTCGCCTCCCCAAAACAAGGCTTCGGAGATCTCCGAGCGCCACGACGTCGCCTGGGCGAGCGAGGCCGCCTCGTCGCGCGTGGTGATCACCAGGGCGTCCTCGATGATCAAGGGGACCAACCCGTATTGGTGGAGCGTCCGAGTCGACGCCGCCAGCCCCCCCGGCTCGCGTTGGGCCGGCTCGCATCGCGAGCGGGGGCCGAACCCCGCGTCGCTCAGGGCCGTTCGATCGACGACCACCGGATAATCGCCCGAGTCCCATCGCGTGAACCACTCGGCGAACGACAACCCGTCGTGGCCCAACCCTTCGAGCTGGGCGTCGAGTTGGCGGATCGTCTCCACGCGGGGAGGGCGAACCGAAGCCCGCTGTCCGGGCCATCGCAAGATGGGAAAGTCCAGCGCGCCGAAGGGCCAGGAGGCGCGCGGCGGGGCCGCGTTGACCACGAACTCCGGACTGGGACGATCGAATCCCCGACCATCGGGCAAAATCAACTCCCAGTCAAAGGAGAGACACGGGAGGCCGAAATCGGGAACCACCGGGCGAACGTCTCGGAGATCGGTCGCCGGATCCACGCCGACCCGGTAATCCATCTCGATCAGCCGGTCTCGATCTCCTTGATCGCGCTGGGGAGGCAAAGCGACGCGGTCGCCGTCGGCGATCGGCTCGACGTCCCGGCCATCGATCCGAAGCCGGACCAGGTCCAACCCGGTCGGCGCCTTGAGCCGAAGCGAGGCGAGCGGGTCGACGGCGACAAGCATGCGGAGCCGGTTCAACGAATGGCCGTCGGAAAAGACCCGCGTCGTCAACCGGGCTTCGCGGATCATCCCCGGGACCTCCGACGGGGCGAGTTCCTCGGTGGTCAGATCGAGGCGGCACCCGAGGTCGGAGTAGGTCAGGGCGTGGGCGGTCCAATAGGGGCTGGAGCTTCCGGTGAGCGTCGCGAGCGAGCTCGGCGCTCGGGTTTCGGGGCCCGAGGCGAGTCGCCCGGCCAGCGCCGGCTCGATCTTGCGCAGGCCCTCGATCGCGATCCGCGAACGCATCCGATGCGGCGTCTCAATGACGACCACCCCGCGCGGCGAGAACGATTTGGGAAGGCATGGCAGCGGGATCCGGCCCTGGCCGTTCCACGCGAGCTTCGCGCGAAAATCGATGACGGCGCGATCTTCGGCGGACGGCTTCCTCATTAGCTCAAAGGCCGCGCCCGAGCGGGGCAGGGCGAGCTTTCGGCGCGCGGGATCGGTCAGGAGAGCCGGCTCGATCTCGGCCCCCGTCTCCGCGTCGACGAACCGCCACGCCCCAAGGTTCTTGGCCGGTAGATCGATCCAAACCGGCGGCGCGGCCAGCTCGTCTCGGCCCGCGGCGATCGTGATCCGTCCCTCCAGGGCCAACCGCCGTCCCCGTTCCTCGATCCGAGCCTTGACGTGGATCCACCCCTGACGCTCCGCCTCGACGAGCTGGCGGTCCACAACCGCTTCGGCTGCTTCGGCGGCCGTCCATCGCCAGCCAAGAACCGGCTTGAGGCCCGCCGGCGGATCCGAGGGAAGGAGCCCGGGGACCTCGGCCGGATCGATCCAGGCCAGGCCGCTGGTGGAGATCGGCTGCAATCGGATCTGGTCGTCGGCCAGGGCCGTCCAGACCTCGTCGGCGATCGTCCCCTTCGACAGACGGACGCGAGGCAGCGCCAGGGGGCCTTGGCCTGGATCGAGGGTGGACGAGGCGCTCAGCGACAACGTCTTTCCTCCCGGCGAATCGTCCGAAGGGGGAACAAGCACCCGAAGCAGGCCGCTTCCGTCCTCTCGAACGCTCTGGTTCCATGAGACGCCCTCTTCGATCCCGTCGATCCGAACGCCGTCGAGCACCCAATTCGGCGGAATTTCCACGTCGTGCTCGGTCGCCGAACCGCGTCTCCCCAACCCGGTCAATTCGCATTCCAGGCGAATCGACGAGGCGGTCGCGAAGAGCCGCCCCCGCGTGACGTGGGAGGCTCGCGAGCCGGGCCCGACGAACGTCAACTCGGCCACCGACCCCGGCGCCACGGCCTCGAAGACGAGCTCGGCCGCCGCCGTGGGATCGCTGGATGGGGAGGGGATTCGCCGGCCGTCGCGTTCTCGGCACTCGCGGACGACCAAGTTCTCGTCGAGGATGATCGTGGTGGTTCCGCCGGTCCAAACGGCCGGCCGCTCGGGCCGGATCGCCGGCGCGCTCCAGGTCCCTTCGGCCGGGACGCCGGCGCGCGCCTGGAATCGGACAACCGACGGAACGCGCGCCGATCCCGCCAGGACGACCGTAACCCGACGCGCCGAGGGATCGGGATCGAGGCGGAACGCCTGAACGTTCGGCCCGTCGACGTCCAGCAGTTCGAGGCCGGGGTCCAGCGTCACGGAAAATTCCCGAAGCTCCGCGTCGTCGGCCTGGATCGTCCACTCGGTCGTCCAGTTGGCGGGGTTGGGCGTCGAATCGGCGTCGGAGTCGAGATCGATTCGGGTGGGGCCGTTGACCCAGACGTGGGGAGGATTCTCCGACTCCCCCTTCTCGGCCAGGTTGACCAACCGCAGGTCGAGCCGACCCATCCGGCCGTGAAACCGCCAGGTCTCGCGATCGGCGTCGGTTCCCGGAAAGGGACCCAGGCGCCGCCCCGGTGGCCCCGACGGCTCCCATCCCCGAGGCGCGTCGAGGATCAGGGTGGAGGTGGCGTCGCCGGGCAGGTCGAGCGCGAAGCGGCGCCCCCGCGAGTCGGGACGGGCGCGCAATTCCCATTCCAGTTGAACGGTCCGCTCTCCCGGCGATTCGGCCGGGGAATCCAACAGGAGGACGGCCTCTCCAGCGGCCGAGGCGCCGACCGTCGCGCCGGGCTTGGCGGCGGTGAGAATCGCCGGCGACCAGGGTTCAAGCGACAGCGTCGAACCTTCGCCGGACGCGCCGGCCACAACCAACTCGGAGCGTCCCCGGATCAAGCCCGCGCTGAAACGCGCCGCGTGCCGCGCCCGGATCAAGCGAGGACCACCCTCGGCCCGTTCGCGCGTTCTCTCGGCGGCCGACTTCAACAGGGCCTCGAATTCCTCCGGGGCCAAAAGGCGAAGCGGAGTGTCCGCCGGAAACCAGTTGGCGACCTTTTTCGAAGGCACGCGCGCTCGGACGACCTCGGGCGGCTCGGCCCGGCCGGGCGCGGCGGCCAAGACGAAGACCAACAGGCCCAACGCCGCGAGCAGCCGGGGCCGGAGCCCCGCGGCGCGGTTGGGCGGTTGGAGGGGTGCGTCGAAAGGTCGATCGAAATTCATGAGCGGTTCTTCCGCCGAGTAGGGAGCCGAGGCGCCGACGACGCGCGGAGATTACTCCGCCCGCGGAGACCGCTCGACTCCGGCGCCCCGGGCGGCCTCGTAGTCCGTCGCGGCCGGCGCGGCGTGGTAGTCCATCGTCGACGGGACGCGCCTGCGAATGGCCGTCGAATCGTCGGACCCCACGCCGAAAACCGATCGCTGGGAGGAGTCGAACGCCGATCCGCCGGACGATGGCGGCGCGGCTCCAACGCCGACGTCGCGCCTCGTCCCGCGATGGACCAGGCGGCCCAGAAGCACGAGAAGGAAACCCGGGGCCGCCGACTGAAGAAACAGCGCGATGACGCTGGGATGAAGCAGGGTCGCTGCCGTCAGTCCCACAATCGCGCCAACGCCCAGAAGCCGTCGCTCGCCCATGGGAAACGCGAAGAGTCCCAGTCCAACCAAGAGCGCCAGGCCCGAGCAAACGACGATGATCCAAGCCCGCGAGGCGACCCACGGTTTCAGCTCCGTCGCGGCGCCCGCCCTCCCGAACAGATAACCATGCAGAACGTTCGAATCGACGTCGGAGACATCGGCCAAGACGTCCGGCTGGGCCGATGGCCCGGCCACCCAGCCGACCAGTTCACCGAGCGTCGCCAGGGGACGCCGCTTCCAGACGTAAAAATCCCAGTACCATCGGTTCTCGTCGGACCAACCCGCGGGCACGCCGATCATCGCGCTTTTCCAGGGCACCCGCGCAAGCCAGTAGCTTTGCAACACGTCCGCGCCGTCCAAAAGGACGGGGGGACTCCAACGCGGTCTAAGGTCCTTCGCCGCGATCTGATATTCCAGGTCGACCACCACGGGCGTGGAGCGCGTTTCGGCCGGAAGGTCGAGGCGATGGCCGGAGCCGTCGGCGTTGGCCTCGATCTGCTCGACCGCGACGCCGTTGACTCGGGCCCGAAGCCATCGCGCGTTTTCCGGCGGCGAAAGCGAAATCGACCTCGGATGCGTCTCAAGCGCGTACCAGGCTCGGATCCGCAAGTCGCCGTCGAAGCCGAGCGTGGACTGAATCAAGGCCCTGGAGACGATCAGTTGCGGCAGCGCGACCGATTCAAGGAGTTGGGCCGAAACATCGAGGCTGGTCGCCGCGGCCTGGGGGTTGAGACGAAATAGCCGGTTGGCGACGCGCTGGGGATCGGCCTCCTCCGTCTCGTCCATCCGGGTCCAGGCCGCGTCGTCGACGGAGAGCCTCACGTCGGGGTCGGACGACAGATCGACGGTGAGGCCTCCGGGCGTTCCCTCCTCGATCGCGATCCAGGGGATCGAAACCTCCGAGGGAGCCGTGGTTTCGAGCCCTCGGCTCAGCGGCAGGCGATACCGAAAGACCAGGGTGGAATCGTCGAGAATCGGGCGGTCGAACGTGAGGCGATAGCGCCGGATTCCCTTGGCGCTCACGCCCAGGTCCTCGCGGCGGATGGTCTCCTTACCGGAGACGTCCCAGAGGGCCGAAGCGCGGTCGGGCACTCTGGCGACAAGGGATCGAATCGTCCCGTGGCGAACCTGGAGGGCCGTCTCCTGGCGAACGGTCACCACGCGCCGGGAGACCCGGGTCGCGAGGCTCGACTCGTGGGTGATCGCCAGGGCGTGGCGTTCAAGCCGGACGTTCAGGGCCGGGGGATTGCGGTGGGTGTGAAGCCGCAAGGTTGGGGGCGAGGCCGAAGGATCCTCATCGGAGATTTTCGAGGCGCCGTCGCCCGGCGTCGGTTCGCCCGGTGGCGGATCGTTGTCGACCAGGGATCCGTCGATCGGTTCGACGGTCAGATCGCGTCCCGCGTGGAGGTCGAATGTGGCCGCGTTTGAAACGGCGTCGCGCGGGGAGAACAGGCCCAACCGCACGTCGCCCGAGTCGGGGATGGGCTGCGTTCCGACCAGCTTCAAGAGCAACGACTTCTGATCCCTCGCCAGGGACGTGAGGCGGATTTTCAGGGTTCGAGGTTCGCCGCCGGCGTCCGTCGGCTCCTGGAACGGCGTCGTCGTGGATTCGATCAATTCGGAGGGGCCGATCGAGACGATTTTCAGTTCGGGGGCGACGTCGACTTCGATCTCGAAAAGGACGCCGCGCACGCGCTGAAGGTCGATGGTCGTCTCGTTGCGGACGACATCGGATTCGAAGAACAGGTTGGTCGTCGAATTGGCCCGGTAGAGAGGAGGCGAGCTTTCCACCCCCAACTCCAGGTGGAGCGCCTGCTCAAGGAATTGCAGGGCGATGGTCGTGCCGGGGCGGGCCTTCAGGGCCGAGGGAAGATCGCGCGGGTCGATCCTCCGAAGTCCCCGGGTCGACGCGATGTCGAGGAAGAGATCGGGGCCATGGGTGATGCCGATGGCACCGGATTGTTCTCCGGCGTTGGCCAGCGGGTAGCCGGAGAAGACCAGGGGGGCGCCGTCGACGTTGGTCGCTCGGCGAGTCTCGAGGACCAACCGGCGGGTTTCGCCCGGCCGCAAGGGGTCGTCGAGAGGGATGGTCAGGAGGTTCCCCTCCTCGGCCTGCTCGATGCCCGAGGCGGGGAATTGGTCGTTGAGTTGGAGCCGCGCGACGGCCTCGTCGTCTTCGAGTCGGATCTGGAGGGAGCGGGCGACGCCCCGTTCGCAGCGGATCGCCCACGAGGAGCGGGTGGCGACGGTCTCCGAGTCGATGTCGACGGCCATTTCGACCTGGGCCGTCAGCAGCGGGGCCTCGCGCGAGCCCGAGGCGCTGGGCTCGCTCCAGCCGAGGACCAGCCGGGATCGCGGGGCGATGTGTCCGAAGAGGCGGGTCCGTTTTCCACCCTCCACGGTCGCCTGGCCGATCGTCTCGCCCGAGCCGAGATCGATGTCGAAGGCCGTCTCGGGCAAGGACAAGTCGAGCGAGGTCGCGGGGGCCTCCGGGATGGCCAACTCCAAGCTTTTGCGCTCGGCGCCGCTTCGGATGGGTCTGAGCAGCTCGATGCGGAGTTGGTGTTCCCCCGCGCCTTCGAGTCGGGCCTCCCACTGATTCCCCGGCCCTTGCCGCATTTCAAGCTCCCGCTCGCCCTCCCTCGCCGAGACCAATCCCGGCTCGTCGAGGCGCAGGGGCGCCCAGATGGGTCCGGCCGCGAGCACCACGCACTTGATCCCGAGTTCCAGCCTCGCCTGGTCGCCGTCGATGGTTCCCCGGACCTGGACCGCGTTGACGACGTACTGAAGTGGTTGGTTGGGGGCGACCGCGCCGGGCGCCGGAGGGCCTTGGTTCGCGCCCGGGCCCGGCCGGAGGATCATGTAGTCGCGGTCGGCCAGCTTTTTCCAGAAGTCGACGATGTCGTCGGCGCCGTCCAGAACCACGACGTCGCCACCCAACGACCGGGTCGGGGCCGTCACCGTCGGGGGGGGCGGTTGCCCTCCGGGGGCGATCGCCGCGGGAGGAACCACCCCGAGCGGGACCGCGACGGGAGGAATCGCCGCGGACGGTTCTTGAGCGGCGAGAGCCGCCTCTCCCGTCCCGAGCGACGCCCAGAGCGCGACGAGAAAGCCGATGCGGACGCTCAAGTTGCCGAACCATCTCGGAATGCTCAACGCGGCGGCGCTCGCAACTTGAATGGCGAAAGGGCCTCGGCCGGACGAGCCAAGGCCCAAGTTTTTAAGCGAATACGACGTGAAACGGATCGAGCGGCCACCCGTTCGATCGACCAATTGAATATACCGCGCCTTCCCCCCGGTTTCCAAGGGGCGCGGTCACGCTCGCCAGCGCGCTCATTTGGGAGCCGCCCGGAGTTCGCCATTGTCGAGAAGTTGCTTCCAGGCGGCGTGGCCCGCCTCCGGCTCATCGGCGTCGTAGGGGACCGTGGTTCGTCCGCTGAGGCGCTTTAGGTTGTCGAAGGCCAGTTCGCGGACGCCGATCGAGTCATTGCGCGGGGAAAGGTTCTGAACCAATTCCTCGTAAGTCTGGGGCTTGGCGGCGTCTTCGTCACTGAAGCCAAGGAACAATTTTTGGAGCCAGGCTCGGTCGAACTCTCCGAAGTCGATCTGAAGCTGTTCCCAACCTCGGTTGGCCAGCGCGCCGCCGGTGGCGAGTTGGTCTCGGAGGGCGGCGATCGTCGCCTGGCGGGCTTCGGGATCGTCGGGACGATCGAGGATCGGCGTCAAGAACGACAGGTCGCCAAGCGCCCGCAGGCCGGAGATCGCCAGCGTCTTGATTTCGAGGTCGTCGCTATCGGTCGCCGAGGCGATGTCGGCCAAGACGGGCCGGTCATCGGAGAATTGGTTGAGATAGGTCTCAATCAAGGCGGCCTCCTCCTCGGACGGCTGGGTGGATCGGGTCAGCCACTCCGGCGGCTTGGATTCCTCGGGTCGCACGAACGCGCCGTCGGAGATCGCCAGGATCACGCCGGGGCCGGTCAGGTTCTCACGGCTTGGGCCCATGCTCAGCTCGGTTTCGCCCTCGGTCGCGAGGACGGCCAGCACCGGGCCGACGCCGGCCGGCTGGCCATGCTTCCAGGCGCTCAGCACCTCCAAGCCGATCGCCGCGTCGGCGGGGGGCTTCACGTCCAGCGCGCGGCCGCCGAACGTGACGTGGATTGGCGCGTTCGACGGGGAGGGCTCGATCACGACCCGGCCGTGCGCGACATCCAGAGCCGGAGCCTCCTCCTCGGTTCGTTGAGTGATCTGAACTTCGGTGTCGGGCATCAGGTCAAGGACCGCCTGGCCCGTCGCGACCCGGGCTCGGAAGGGGGGAAGGACGAGAAGCCGGTCCAGGGCGTTCACCCCCGAGCCCTCGGCGATCCGCTCCCACTCGCGGCTTTCGGGATCGTGGCGCAGGAGCAGCCCGTCAACATGGGCGACGACTCCGACGGCGCCGTCGGGAACCTCCGGCGTCGGCCCTTCGTCCGCCTCGGCCGTCTTGGACTGGGCGTCCTGGTCCGACTCTCCCGCCTCGGCGGTCCCCTCGGCCGGGGCCAACTCCTCGTTCTCTCCTCCGACTTCGGCCAGGTTCATGGCGTCACGGGCCGGGTCGGCTTGGCCCGGGGCGAGCGCG
>Ga0182742_1001386_pt1 | contig 31328 bp, 26 predicted proteins | sample eDN5th37CBELigMG_FD_128880 | JGI IMG/M metagenome (GOLD analysis project Ga0182742, IMG submission 128880) | Enriched Miracle-Growth compost microbial communities from Emeryville, California, USA - eDNA 5th pass 37_C BE-Lig MG (version 2)... ... | reverse complement strand
GCAGTTCATCCGGCAACGCGCAGATGATCTGCTGGCCAGGAACGATGTCATCGGGGCAAGGCGCGACGCGGTTCGGCCCGCCAAGGCGATAGCCCTTGCTGTAGGTCGCATAGGCCATCACGTCCGGCGTGAAGTTGTAGGACGTGTTGAGCTTCCATACCCAGCCGTCCTTCTTGGCGCTGCCTCCGCTGGCGTCCAGGTCATAGGGGCTCAGCGGACCGCCCAACACCGGCAGCGATACGGCGCCTGCGATCTCTGAATCATATTTGAAGTAGCGGGCCCCGGCCGTGACCTGCCAATCCGGCGTCACCCGGAACGTGCCTTCGCCGAAGATCGCCTTTTCGGTGACTTTGGAGTTAATGTAGCTGACGTACTCGAGTTCATCGGGATTGGTAGCCAGATCCACCCAAGGGTGAGCCGGAATGTGTTCGGCATAGTCGCTCTGGTACTTGTTTTCGTTATAGAAGCCACCGAGCACCCAGTTGAACGGCCCGCCGTGGGAAGAGACGAGGCGTACTTCCTGGTTCACCTGCTTGCGGCGGGTGACGGACTCGTTCCAGCTCGAGAATGCCGGGAACAGCTCGTAATCGTAGTCGAGATCCAGCAGCAGGTCAGTATTGTCGCCCTCAGACTTTACGCGCACATCGGTATAGGCCGTGGTCGAAACGAGCTCCACGATGTCGGCAATGGTCGCGTTGATTTCCATGCTGACCAGATGCGCGCGCCGAGTGGTAGGCTCGACGTAGCGGGCAGCGCTCTCGTAGCGCCCGGTGCCGAGCACACCAGCGCTGTTCGACTGCCGACCTTCGGTCTTCGTCTGCTGGAACCCGTAGGTGAAGTAGGCCTTCAGATCGTCGCTGGCCTGCACCAGAAGCTGGTTGCGCGTGGTGAAAGTCTTCTCGAAGTTGAGATCTTTGCGCGCGGTGAGGTTCTGAGCGTAATCCTCCGGCGACACGCCATCCGGGCTACCCGGCTGCGGCAGCGACACGCCCGGCTCCTGCAACAGCATGGTGTAGTCGATGAAGCCCGGGTCGTAGTAGTAGCCGGTCGCCGTGCGGAAGGCGATGTGATCCGTTACGATCGGAAGGTTGATCACCGCGTCGGTCTGATAGCCGAGCTTGCCGCTGTGATCCTTGGCGTAGAGGCGACCATGCGCTTCACCTTCGACCCACTCAGCATTGGGTCGGTTGGGAATGTAGCGGATCGCGCCTGACAGAGTGCCGAGGCCGTACAAAGTCCCCTGCGGTCCGAGAAGCGTTTCCACGCGCTCAAGATCGAGGATCTTGAAGTCGTAGTAGAGCGGCACCTCACCCATGTAGACGCCGAGCGCATCGTCGTAGTTGGCGCCGCTCGCGGTCACATCCGACGCGCTGAGGCCGCGCAGCACGATGGATCCTGTCGCGCCGGGGCCAGTGTCCGAGATGGTCAGGCCGGGGGTAAAGTCTGCGAGATCGCGCACGTCGTCGATCCGCTGGCGTGCCAGTTCCTCACCGCCGATGGCCGTAATGTTGATCGGCGCGTCCTGGATTGTGGTGGCGCGCCGCGTTCCTGTGACCAGGATCTCGTCACCAAAGGTGGTCGCGCTCGACACCGCGTCCCCAGCATCCTGCGCCGACGCCGGTGATGCCGATACTGCACCAGCCAGCACCGTGGCCGAGAGAAAGCTCAGCCGTAATTTTCCGCGATGTGTCATAACTTACCCTTCTTTTTGGGGCTAAAGCTCTCTTGCGGCCTGGCAGACGCCAGGATCTCGCAGCCACGCCAGCAGCGGCTGGCGGACCAGACCGGCAGGCGTTCCAAACTGATTTGATGGCGTTCGGCGGATCCGCAGCTGCGATAGCGCGAGCTGGTCGCGCCCCGCTGCCGACAAAGGTGAGCGGCTGGCCGCGCCTTTCGCTCACCCCTCCGGTTTGCGCAGCCAGTAGCGTTCAGCTGAGCTGAGGGAGGAGCGCTACTAGCCAAGCACGGGTCCATGAGAATCTCCATATCAAGCCGCCAGCGGCTCGATGTTTCAGATCCTCTCCCCAGCTCTTTACGCCGCTCTCGTGGCGGCTTCCGACACGCTAAAGATATTACCTATTGCGTCAAGTTTATTAATCTAGGCCAGCGATCGGGATCTTCACTCTCATGCTAAATCGCTGGAAAAGCAGTCTTATTTCGCATCTGAGGGTGTGCAGAAGGTGCGTCGCAAGGGACGCACCTTTCCCTTCGCAGTGTGAAGCCAAGACAAGCGAGACGGTTCAACCTTCCAGCTCGAATCGTGGGCGTCCGCTGGGGTGGGCCTGCACGCTACTCTCCGGCTTCGTCGGCTCCCTCGGTCCACCACGAAAGCGTCTGCAGATCATGCGCCGAAGTCCACACGCCTGATGGCGTGAAGCGGATCGCGCCGCTGCCCGACGGCTTGCCGGCCCGCGTCAAAATCTCCATGGTCCGCGCATCGATCACGGCGAAGGTCTGGTCTTCGGTGGTGCGCAGCCACACGGCGCCGTTGCCAACGTCCACATCGCCATACATCAGGGTTTCCCCCACCTTCACACGGCCGGACACGTCGAGCGTATCAGGCGAGACTCGCGCCAGCGTTCCATCCCCCTGTTCCTGCACCCAAACCGCTCCTTCCCCGGCGGCGAGGAAGCCTGGCTGATTCCCAAGCTCGGCTTTGCCGGTCACCGCGTTGGTTTGCGGGTCGATCTTCTGCAAGGTGCGGCCATCGCTGCTGACAGCCCAAAGCGCATCGAATCCGTAAGCAAGGAAGAATGTGCCGGGATCGACGGCGATCGAGGCTGTCACCGTGTTGCTCTCCGGATCCACCCGAGCGATCTTGCCCGCGCCGTCGCTCGGCAACCAAATCGAACCGGCGCCGGCGACAACGTTCGTCTCACCCTTGGGGTTGGCGATGCCCGTCGGGATCATCGCCTGCACCTCGGCAGTCTGGACATCGATCCGGTAAAGATTGCCGTTCTTGCAATTGGCCACCCACAGGGATTCGAAAGCCACTGCCATTGTGCCGCAGGGCCTGGGCACCGCAGTGGACGCAAGCAGGCCTTCCCTGGACCATTGCTCCACCCGGCCATCATTCGTGGTCCAGACCGTGTCTCCGTCCACCGCGAGGAAGTCGGCGAAGCCGGGGACCTCGATTTCATGCTCAGTGAGCACGAGCGCATTCGGAGGCGCCGCAGCGCAAACCGCAACCGATGCCAGTGCCAAACCGATAGCTTTCTTCATGCGCTTGCTCCTTTGGTCGGCCATGGCCGATCAGGTGTAACGGTAAGGATTTCGGTCGATCGTTGTCGTCCCTCGCGTCTGGTTGCAAAGGAAGACGGCGCCGGTGAAATAGATGCCGGGTTCCGTGATCCTCTTCGCGTACTCGAAAGCCTCGCGCAGCTGCTGTACGGTCATCTGGACCGGCGCCTCGTCAGGCTGCCAGGTGACGCCATAGGGATAATCCTCGCCGGCGTTGCTGATCTCGACGTGGCAGCCCATCACATGCGTCACCGGATGAGTATCGCAGAAGTCGATGAGCCGCTGCATGCTCTCGAACCACGGTTCCCAGAAGCTGATGTAGCAGCGGCCCCGATAGAACATGTCGCCGGTGTAGAGGATCTGGGTGTAGCTGTCGTAATAGGCGAACTCGGACACGACGTGGCCGGGTGAGCCCCAGATCAGGATTTCTCGCCCGCCAAGGTCGAGCGTGACGCGCTCCTCCGGAAAATTGGTCATTCCCCAGAAGCCGACCATCTCGTCGTGAGTCAGACCCATGGTGCGGGTGTTCGGGCGATCAGCGAATTGGTTGACCGCGGCGTAGTGGTCCGCGTGGAGATGGCTGAACGCGACCAGCAATTCGAGGCTCTCGGGAGCACGGCCATTACTGCTGCACCAATCCTCGATGCACTGGTCGACGACAGCGCGGAGATCCCAATCGTTCCGCAACTGAACGAAGCCTTCGTCCAGCAACAGGACCCGCTCATTTCCGAAGTAGAGCGGCGCAAACGGCGCCTCGTAGCTATACGCTTTGTTCTGACGCAGGATCGCAGTGTGTGGATCGTACCAGTGGACTTGAACCGGGGGATCGGTGTTGTCCATCAGAGACGAGGAGCCGCAGATCCACTTCTTCGGGAAGCTCCCTGGCGCCGGCACGTTGCTCTTGAAGTCGACGGGCGTGCCAATGCTGGCAGCCGAGGCCGCTTCGGCCAGGGAGGCTAGCCCCGCGCCCGCGAGCGGCGTTGCGGCGAGAGCGTTGTAAGCGAGGAAAGTACGGCGATCCATGGTAGCTCCCTGCATCAGAAAGGGCGCGGGGCGTTGATGTTGGGCACGCCCTCCGGCCAGACCTGCGTTCGCGCGTCGGGGCTGACGCCGTTGAACAGCACGAAGTCGGGCCGGATGAGCATCATGTCCTTGCCCCGCACTTCACGGGCGTACTGTAGCGCCTCATCGATGAGAGCAGGCTCCATCTCGAGCACGCGCTCGTACGGTTTGTAGGTCGCGAACCGGGCGTAATATTTCCCCGGCACAAACATCATGTCGATGTGTCCGCCGAGCACCCATTTCACATTGTGAGTAGCCGCGAACGCCTTCAGCCGCTCCAGCGAGGCGAGGAAATCGCCATCGTTGCTGATGTTGATCCTGCCGGGGAACAGGAGATCGCCGGTGAACAGGAGGTCGCAATACGGATCGTAGAAGGTGATGCCGTCCTTGTGCGCGCCCGGCGTCGGGATCACCTGGATCCAACGGTCACCCAGATCGATGGCAGCGGTGCCTGTGGGCCATTTGCCGCCAAGACCGTAAAACGCCTTCATGGCCTCAAGCGGCTTGGGAACGATCGTCGTGTCCGGCCGTCCCGCGAACTGGACCAGCCCCTGGTTCTGGGCAACATCCTCGCCCGAGGTGAGCGCGATAGTCAGCGACACCCTGTCGCGTGCCCTCGCCTGAGCCCACCGCGTAATGATCGCGTCGACCGTCTTGCGCAGCGGGTAGTGCTCAGCGTCCGCCGTCGCTCCGCTGTCGATCAGCAGCGCGCCTTGGTTGCCGAACAGCAGGTAAGTGAACGGAGCCTCCCAGTGCACGCAGACATTCTGCCGCAGCACAAAGGTGTCTTCATTGTATTGCACCACCTGCACGCGCGGGTCGCGGTTCTTCGCGGCGACGTTTGAACCGTAGATCCAGCGGAACGCGAGGCTTCCCGGCGCTGGTCCATCGCAGGCGTAATCGTGAACTACCGGAGCCGCGCGCTTCAGCGGAACGGCGCTATCCGTGTGACGCGCCCCGGGAGGGTTGTAGCCGAGGTCAGGATTCCCATTGGGATAGGCACGCCCCGCAGGCGATGGCGAGGGGCTCGACAAAGCGCTCCTGTTGGTCGAACTTTGGGGCATCGCGTTCTTTCGCAATCGGCCGCTGCGCAGCGTTGATCGATCGCCTTCGTTGCACGCCCTCCCAGACGCCGCGAGCCGTCCCGCCAGGGACCGGGACCCGCTGGGCCGGCATCATATGGATATTACTAGATCTGGCAATAGTAATATTTCGTGATAGACAAGGCTCATCACGTGCGGCAATGCTGCAGCTGCGAAAGGAGCCGAATCATGCTCGATGGAATCCGCGCTGCGGGGAAGATCTCACTCGTCGCTTGCGCCCTCATGTTGGCCTCATGCTCGTCTTCCTCGACGGAAGCGCCAGAGCCGCGCACGGAGTTCAACATCGGCTGGTCGATCTACGCCGGATGGATGCCGTGGCCCTTTGCGCAGCAGTCCGGCATCGTCAAAAAGTGGGCCGACAAATACGGCCTGACGATAAATTTCGTGCAGGTGAACGACTACGTCGAGTCCGTTAACCAGTACACCGCCGGCCAGCTCGACGGCGTCACCGTCGCCAACATGGACGCGCTGACCATTCCGGCCGCCGGGGGCAAGGATACGAGCGCGATCATCATCGGTGACTACTCGAACGGCAATGACGGCATCCTCCTGAAAGGCGCGGACAGTCTATCCGCGATCAAGGGCAGAAAGGTCTACCTGGCCGAGCTTTCGGTCTCCCACTACCTGCTCGCGCGCGGGCTGGAGTCGATCAACCTGCCGCTCACGTCGGTCAGCACGGTCAACACCTCCGATGCGGATCTTGTGGGTGCCTTCGGTGCGCCTGAGGTGACCGCGGCCGTCGCCTGGAACCCGCAGCTGTCCGCAATGAAGGGGACTCCCGGCACAAAGCAGGTGTTCAGCTCCGCGGACATTCCGGGCGAAATCCTCGACCTGCTGGTCGTCGACACGGCGACGATCAAGGCCAATCCCAACCTGGGCAAAGCGCTGGCCGGGATCTGGTACGAGACGATGGCCTTGATGCAGCGTCAGGACGCGGAAGGAAAGGCGGCCCGCGCAGCCATGGCGAAGCTGGCCGGCGCCACTCCCGAACTGTTCGAGAGCCAGCTGACCACGACCTACCTCTACGCGGAGCCGCAGGCAGCGGTGGCCGCCACGTCGTCGCCTGCTCTGATCACGACGATGACCCGAGTGCGGGACTTCAGCTTTTCAAAGGGATTGTTCGGCCAGGGCGCTCGGTCAGCCGACGCTGTGGGGATGTCGTTCCCGGGCGGCAAGACGCTTGGCGATCCGCAGAACATCACCCTGCGGTTTGACGAAAGCTTCATGCAGATGGCTGCCGATGGCAAGCTCTGAGCGGGCAGGCGCTAACGGAAGTTCAATCATATGCGCTGGGTAAACCGCCGGATCGGGCGTGGTAACAGCTTCCTCCTCGGTGCAGTCCCGATCGCACTGCTGGTCCTGCTCTACCTCATCGCCGCCGCCAGCCGCCAGGCGGCCAATCCAAACGACAAGATCCTGCCGATGCCCGGCGCCATGGTTGAGGCGATGGCGGCCCTGGTGGTCCAGCGGGACCCGCTTTCCGGGCAGTTCCTGTTCTGTACGGACACGCTGGCGAGTCTGGAGCGGCTCGGCCTCGGCCTCGGCATCTCTACGCTCTCGGCGCTGCTGGTCGGCCTTGTTTTGGGGGCTCTGCCCCCGATCCGAGCCACCTTCGGACCGCTGGTCACCGGCATCGCCGTGATCCCGCCCATCGCACTCCTGCCGATCCTGTTCATCGCCTTCGGTCTTGGGGAGGCGGCGAAGGTGGCGCTGATCGTGATCGGCATCGCACCTTTCATGATCCGGGACATCGCCGCCCATGTCGCCGCTCTGCCGAGGGAGCAGATCATCAAGGCGCAGACCTTGGGGGCAGGAAGCTGGCAATTGATGCTGCGCGTCGCGCTCCCTCAAGCGATGCCGCGCCTGATCCAGGCGATGCGCCTTTCGCTCGGCCCCGCCTGGGTGTTCCTGATTTCGGCAGAGGCAATCGCCTCGGACACAGGGCTTGGTTACCGCATCTTCCTCGTCCGTCGCTATCTCTCGATGGACATCATCTTGCCCTACGTGGCGTGGATCGCGCTGTTGGCAGTGTCGATGGATTTCATCCTCACCCGGGCCAGCCGCCGCCTGTACCCCTGGGCTCACGGAGCTGGCCATTGACCCCTTTATTGAGCCTGCGGAACATCTGGGTCGAGTACGGTGACAAGGTAGTGCTCGAGAACGTGCAGCTCGACATTGCCGCCGGGTCCTTCGTCTCGATCGTCGGACCTTCGGGTGCCGGCAAGAGCAGCCTCTTGCGCGTCGTCCTCGGGCAAGAGGCGCCGACGCGCGGCTCGGTTCTGCTCGACGGCACTCCCCTCCCGCCGGAATGTGGGCCCGATCGCGGCGTCGTGTTCCAGCGCTACTCCGTGTTCCCCCACCTTTCGGCGCTGGGCAACACGGTGTTCGGGCTGGAGTGCGCCCAGGCGCCCTTCACCGCCCGGCTGTTCGGCGCAAAGAAGCGCGCCGCTATCGCCGAAGCGGAGGAGATGCTGGAAGCCGTCGGATTGGGCGGCAGCATGCACGCTTATCCGGCGGAGATGTCGGGCGGCATGCAGCAGCGTCTTGCCATCGCGCAGGCCCTCATCAAGCGGCCGAGAATCCTCCTCCTTGACGAGCCTTTCGGTGCGCTGGATCCGGGCATCAAGGCGGACATGCATGCCCTGATCACCAAGCTGTGGAGCGACTACTCGCTGACCATCATCATGGTGACCCACGACATCAAGGAAGCGTTCTCGCTCGGCACGCGCGTGCTCGCGCTGGATAAGCGCCGGCACGACCCTCACGCCCCTCACAGATACGGCGCAACGGCGGTTTACGACCTGCCGCTGAACAAGCCTGCGCTCCTCCGCAGCCCTGAAAGCGCCCCTGACGGTATTACGATTGACACAAAAGATAATACCTGAGAGGACATCAGCATGAACAACGAAACCGCGAGTCTTGCCCGTCTCAGCATGAGCCTTCCGGCAGAGCTGTTTCGCCAGCTGGACGTGATGGTGGAGGAGCGCGGCCTTCCGTCCCGCTCTCAGCTGATCGCGGAGCTGATCCGCCATGCGCTGGCGGAACACGAGGCGCTCACCCGGCCGGAAGACATGCTCGCCGGCACGGTAACCCTGGTTTATCAAGGCAACCGGGGGCGTGTCCGCCAGCAGCTCGCCGAAACGCAGAGCCACTACCTGAAGGAGGTCATCTCCTCCCAGCATGTCTTCCTGGAGGATGATCAGTCACTCGAGGTGCTTCTGGTGCAGGGACCTGCCCTTCGCCTGAAGGAGCTGTGCGATGCCCTGCGCGGCATTCGCGGCGTCCACCAGCTTCAGCTTGTCACCACCACGGCCCTGCTGCCCCCGCTCTACGAGCAGGATGGCTTCGAAGCCGCCGGTGCATCTGCCCCCACGAAAAAGCGCCCCAAGGACGCAACGGTATGACGACCCTGCTCGCAGACCCGATGGCCGCCCGCGAACACGCGCGCGCCATGGCCGGTACTCTCGTAGAGGCGATGCCTCTCCTGCCCCCAGCGGCAAACGACCTTCCAGCAGGTGTCTCACCCGAAGACCTGGTGTGGGAGGAGACCATCGCGGCGGGTGGTTACGCGACCCGCAGCTTGAAGCGCGGAGCGCGCCTTCGCCTGATTGATCTGAAGGGTGATGCCTGCGCTTCCGTGATGATCTTCAACGGCGAGATGCCGAGTGAGCGGCTGAACGTCGCTGACACCGTGAAGGTGCAGTGGAACGCCTATCTTGGGGAGGGCAAGCTGCTGCTGTCCGACATGGGCCGCGTGCTCATGAGCATCGTGCAGGATGATGCCAATACGCACGACGCATTCTGCGGCACCTCCAACGCTGTGACGAACCTCGCCAAATACGGCGAAGGCCGCAACAGCGGTGCTTTCCCGAATGGGCGCGACCGCCTTCTGCTCGGTGCCGCCAAGCACGGCCTGCAGCGCAGGGACGTCCACCCGTGCGTCAACCTGTTCAAGGGCGCACGGATCGAAACTGACGGCGCGATCACTCCGCTGATCGGCCCCTTTCAGCCCGGGCGTGCCCTCGTTCTACGGGCCGAAATGAACGTCGTGGTGGTGATCGCCAACTGCCCTCACGTACTCGATCCTCGTGAAGAATATGCGGTCACTCCGCTGCGGGCCTCTGCCTGGCACGGCCCCATCACGACCGAGGATGATCCTGTTCGCAACGCGACGCCGGAGAGCCTGCGCGCCTTCCAGAACGTCGAAGATTATTTCCGTCGCTAAGAAGGACCCGGGCCGCAATGACCTCCGATCCTGACCTCTCAGGCCTCTCCGGCATGATCGTTCACGACGAAATCGTGCCTGCTCGCGCCCCATGGCTCCACCACATCGCCGCCGGTCAGACGCTGCGCATCGTCGATCTGGAGGGCAACCAGGCCGTCGACTTCCTGCTCTATTCCGCCGCCGACGATGCAGAGCGCTACAGCGCACAGGACACTGTCTCCGCGCAGGGCAACCTGTTCCTGCGGGAGGGCACAGTGCTGCGCTCCAACGAAGGGCGGCCGATGATGACCATCGTCGGCACCTCGGTCGAATATCACGACACGATCGGCGGCGCATGTTCGTGTGAATCGAACACATTGAGATACGGCCACCACACCAAAGCCCAGCACGCCTGCGTCGAGAACTTCCTCGAAGCCAACCTGCTGGAAGGCCGCGGCAAGCGCGACATCGTCTCCAACATCAACTTCTTCATGAACGTGCCAGTGGAGGAGGACGGGGCGCTGGGGATCGTCGACGGCATCTCCGCCCCCGGCCTTACGGTGGATCTGCGCGCGGAAATGGACGTGATCGTGGTCGTGTCGAACTGCCCGCAAATCAACAATCCGTGCAACGCCTTCAACCCCACTCCTGTCCGGATGATCGTCACCGCATGAGCTTCGACACGGTCCTGATCGCCAACCGTGGAGCGATCGCCACCCGGATCATCCGTACTGTCCGCCGCATGGGTCTGCGCTCCGTCGCCGTCTATTCGGAAGCGGACGCCGATTCCCTCCACGTTTCTCAGGCCGACGTCGCAATATGCATCGGCCCCGCCCCTGCGCCGGAGAGCTATCTCAACATCGACGCGATCCTCAAGGCCGCTCGCGACACCGGGGCAGGTGCGATCCACCCAGGCTACGGCTTCCTCGCCGAGAACACGGAGTTCGCGGAGGCATGCGCCGCGCAGGGGATCGCCTTCGTCGGCCCCACGCCGGACAACATCCGCACCTTCGGCCTGAAGCACAGCGCCCGCGCCTTGGCCGCCGATCACGGAGTGCCACTCGCCCCCGGAACGGAACTGCTCACGGACGAGGAAGAGGCCGCGAAAGCCGCGCGCGGGATTGGCTTCCCGGTGATCCTCAAGGCCACGGCAGGCGGCGGCGGCATCGGCATGCGCATCTGTGAGGATGAGGCTGCCGTTCGCGAGGGTTTCGCCGCCGTCGCACGTCTGGGCGAAGGCAATTTCGGCGATGCGGGCGTCTTCCTCGAGCGCTACATCGGCCGGGCGCGGCATATCGAAGTCCAGATCTTCGGCGACGGCGAAGGCCGGATCATGCCTTTGGGCGAGCGGGATTGCTCCTTGCAGCGCCGCAACCAGAAGGTGGTGGAGGAATCCCCCGCTCCGTGCCTCACGCAAGCCAGGCGCGCGGAACTCGTCGCGGCTGCGGTTCGCCTGGGCGAAGCGGCCCGCTATCGCTCCGCCGGAACGGTTGAATTCCTCTACGACACCCAGCGCGACGAGTTCTTCTTCCTGGAGATGAACACCCGCCTGCAGGTCGAGCACGGCGTGACCGAAGAGGTCATGGGCGTCGACCTCGTTGAATGGATGATCCGCGGCGCAGCCGGAGACTTCTCCTTCCTCGACGCAGCACCGCCCTCCCCCAAAGGTCACGCTCTGCAGGTGCGCCTGTATGCCGAGGATCCCGCGCTCGATTATCGCCCCACCGTCGGTACGCTCACCGCCGTCGACTTCCCGCAGGACATCCGCGCCGAAACCTGGTGCATGGCGGGCACTGCCGTCAGCGCCTGGTACGACCCGATGCTCGCGAAGCTGATCGTCCACGCCCCCACGCGTGAGGCGGCGATCGAAGGGATGCAGAAGGCGCTCGATGAAAGCCGGGTCGACGGCATTGAGACGAACCTGCGCTGGCTGCGCGACGTGGTTCGCAACGAGCAGTTCACGACGGGAGAGGTCTCCACCCGCCTTCTGGATGGCATCGCCTACAATCCGCGCAGCATCCGCGTGATCAGCGGCGGCACGGCCACCACCGTGCAGGATTGGCCGGGCCGTCAGGGCCTGTGGGCCATCGGTGTTCCACCCTCTGGCCCTATGGACGACCGCTCGTTCCGCCTCGGCAACCGCGTCCTCGGCAACCCTGAGGGCACGGCCGGGCTGGAGGTCACAGCCAGCGGGCCAACCCTCGTGTTCAACGCGCCTACGCGGGTTTGCGTGACGGGTGCGGACTTCGGCGCGACGCTGGACGGCGAACCGATCGAGCGCGGCGCGGCCATCGACGTGGCGGCGGGCCAGACCCTCGCCCTCGGCAGGGCCAGCAAGGGCATGCGCGGGTACATCCTGTTCGCGGGCGGCCTCGATATCTCGTCCTACCTCGACAGCCGCAGCACCTTTGCACTGGGCCAGTTCGGCGGACACGCAGCGCGGCGCCTGCTGGCGGGAGACACGCTGCATCTCGGTACCGAAGATCTGCCTTCCCCCACCGCGTCCTGCCCGATGCCGGAGCTCGGGGAGACCTGGACCCTGCGCGTGCTCTACGGCCCGCATGGCGCGCCGGACTTCTTCACCAAGGACGACATCAACACCATTCTCGCGGCCGAATGGCAGGTCCACTACAACAGCAACCGCACCGGCGTTCGCTTGGTAGGACCCAAGCCGGAATGGGCGCGGAAAGACGGTGGCGAAGCCGGCCTGCACCCCTCCAACATCCACGATAACCCCTACGCCATCGGCGCGGTGGATTTCACTGGCGACATGCCGATCATCCTGGGTCCTGACGGTCCTTCGCTGGGAGGGTTCGTCTGCCCCTTCACCGTGATTGCGGCGGACCGGTGGAAGCTCGGCCAGCTCGCGCCGGACGATCGCCTGCGGTTCGAAGTGGTCACTGTAGAAGACGCCGCCGCTGCGGACGCAGCCCCGCTGGAAGTCTTCACGACCGACGCCGTCACACGCGACGTCACCGCCCTCTCCCCCATTCTGGCGGAGATTCCAGAGCAAGGCGCACGCCCGCGAACCGTCTATCGGCAGCAGGGCGACCGCAACATCCTGGTCGAGTACGGTCCTATCCTGCTGGACATCGAGCTGCGCATCCGCGTCCACGCTTTGATGACGCATCTGGAGGCACTTGCCCTGCCGGGCGTGATCGACATTGTGCCCGGTATCCGTTCGCTCCAGTTGCACTTTGACGGCGTTCAGATTGACCAGCGCGCGGCTTTGGCGGCCCTGATGGCGGCGGAAGAAGCGCTGGGCGATCTGGAAGACTTCTCCATCCCCTCTCGCATCGTGCATCTTCCGCTGAGCTGGCGAGACCCGGCGACGATCGAGACGATCGAGAAGTACATGGGCGCCGTGCGTGACGACGCACCATGGTGCCCGGACAACATCGAGTTCATCCGCCGCATCAACGGCCTGTCCAGCACCGATGCTGTTGAGGACTTGATCTTCGACGCCAGCTACCTCGTCCTCGGCTTGGGTGACGTCTATCTCGGCGCGCCCGTGGCAACGCCGGTCGATCCAAGGCACCGGCTGGTGACGACCAAGTACAATCCTGCCCGCACATGGACTCCGCCCAACGTCGTCGGCATCGGCGGCGCCTATATGTGCATCTACGGGATGGAAGGCCCCGGCGGGTACCAGCTGTTCGGCCGCACCATTCAGGTGTGGAACACGCATCGCCAGACGGATGCCTTCGTTGACGGCAAGCCGTGGCTCCTGCGCTTTTTCGACCAGATCCGCTTCTTCAAGGTGAGCGCGGAAGAGCTTGCCGACTGGCGGCGCGATTTCCCGCTGGGCCGCCGCTCCATCGAGGTCGAGCACTCGGAATTCCGTCTTTCGGACTACCGCAAATTCCTGGCCGAGAACGCGGAAGCCATCGCTGCCTTCGAAGCGCAGCGGCAAGCGGCCTTCGACCAGGAGCGCGCCCGGTGGGAGCTTTCAGGCGAGTTCGACCGCGTTACGGACCTGGCGGATAAGGATGCGGGGAGTGGTGAGATCGCGGCGGTCGAAGTTCCCGAAGGCGCCAATGTGGTGGAAGCGCCCTTCGGCGGCAGCGTCTGGAAACTGATGGTCGGGCCCGGCGACACTGTCGAAACCGGCGACATCCTGGCCGTGATCGAAAGCATGAAGATGGAGTGCCCGCTGGAGAGCCCCGGCAGCGGCACGATCGCAGCGCTCTACATGGAGGAACGGCAATCGCTACAGCCCGGCACGCCCCTGCTGGCACTAAGGCCCCACGCATGACGGCGCTCGATCGTCTCGACGCGGCCGCCATCGCCGCAGCCGTCAACGGAGGTGAACGCAGCGCGGTGGCGGTGGCAGAGGAAACTCTTGCCCGCCTCGCCGCCTATGATGCCGTCCAGCCGCAGATCTGGATCAGCCGCACCGCGCCGGAGGACCTGCTCGCCGCGGCCCGCGCCGTTGATGAGCGTGTGGCGGCGGGCGAGACGCTGCCTCTGGCTGGCGTGCCATACGCTGTGAAAGACAACATCGACGTTGCCGGGCTGGAGACCACAGCGGCGTGCCCTGCCTTCGCCTATCGACCGTTCAAATCGGCCACGGTAGTCGATCGCCTGGAAGCGGCGGGTGCGATTTGCGTCGGCAAGACCAATCTCGACCAGTTCGCCACCGGCCTCGTCGGCACGCGCAGCCCCTACGGCATCCCACGCAACGCCTATAATCTCGACTACGTCAGCGGCGGCTCAAGCTCCGGTTCCGCCGTGGCGGTCGCGGCGGGTCTTGTCGCCTTCGCACTGGGCACCGACACGGCAGGCTCGGGCAGAGTACCCGCAGCTTTCAACCACCTGCTGGGCTTCAAGCCGACCAAGGGCCGGTGGAGCACTCAGGGCCTCGTCCCTGCCTGCCGCACGCTCGATTGCATCACCGTGTTCGCAGGCACGACTGCCGACGCCCGCTTGGTGGATGAGGTGGTCGCCGGCTTAGACCCGGCCGATCCGTTCTCGAAGCCTCTGGCAAACGAGCCCGTCCAGCCGCGTCGTATCGGCGTGCCTCGCCCGGACCAGCGTGCATGGTTCGGCGACGCCCAGTCCGAGCATCTCTACGATCGCGCGCTGGACCGGCTCTCCGCGACAGCAGAGATCGTGGAGCTGGACATCGAGCCACTGCTGGAGGCGGCCCGCTTGCTCTATGGCGGCCCCTGGGTCGCCGAACGCACCGCTGCGATTGCCGAGCTCCTGGCAAGCAACCCTGATGCAATCCACGAAACCGTCCGTGCGGTGGTCGAGCCAGGCAGCGACATGAGCGCGGTCGAGCTCTGGAAGGGCATCTATCGCCTCGCAGAGCTCAAGCGCCAGGCCGACGAGATGTGGGGCAAGGTTGACCTGCTTGTCTTCCCGACCACTGGAACAACCTATCGTGTGAGGGAACTGCTCGCCGCTCCGATCGCGCTGAACAGCAACCTCGGCTACTATACCAACTTCGTGAACCTGCTCGACATGGCGGCTGTGGCTGTGCCCGCCGGAATCCGCGCCAACCGCACCGGCTTCGGGATCACGCTGATCGGCCCGGCAGACACCGATCTGGACCTGCTCAACGTCGCCGACACCTATATCGCGGCGGCAAACCTGCCCGCCCCACCCCCGCTCGACCTGGAGGGAAAGATGGAAACCGTGAAGCTCGCCGTCGTCGGCGCTCATCTCAAGGATATGCCGCTCCACTGGCAGCTGACCTCGCGCGATGCGAACTTCGTCGGTGCGTTCGAGACTGCGCCCACCTATCGCCTCTATGCCATGGCAGACAGTGTTCCGCCTAAGCCGGCACTGATCCACAGCGACGATGGTGCAGCGATCAAGGTGGAGGTCTACGAACTCGATGTGGCAGCCTTCGGCAGCTTCGTCGTCGAGGTACCCGCTCCGCTGGCAATCGGGACCGTTAACCTGGCTGACGGCAGCAGCGTCAAAGGCTTTGTTTCGGAGCCTCGCGCCACCACCGGCGCCACGGATATCACCCACCTCGGCGGCTGGCGCGCCTATATCGAAGCAAGCTGAATGCAAATGCGTTGCGGCGCCCTTTCACTGCGCTTGCGCCCGTGACCAAGGAGGCGCTGCCACAATCGCTCGCACGGAGCGCCGAGGCGGTGGAGCATGTTCTCCGCCGCCTCATTGCTCGCGATGCCGCGGGAGAGAACGACGTCGCCTTGTTGAAGGAGCATATCGCCGCTCAAGAGGCGGCGATCGCCGAACTCACCCGAGCGAAACTTGCCGCAGAATCCGCCAATGAAGCGAAGAGCCGGTTCCTCGCCAGCGTGAGCCATGAGATCCGCTCACCGCTCAATTCCATCTACGGCTACGCACAGTTGCTGGAGCGCCACAACGGCAGCAACGCCGTCCAAGCTGCCCGAGTGATCCGGCGCAGTGCGGAGCACCTCACGAACCTCGTCGAAGGCCTGCTCGACATCTCTCAGATCGAGACCGGCGTCCTGCACCTCAACCGGGATGTGATCCGCTTTCCCGCCCTGATCGCGCAGATGGTCGATATGTTTCAGCCCCACGCAGCGGCAAAGGGGCTGGAGCTGCGGCTGGAGCGACCGGCAAAACTGCCCGAGTTCGTTCGTGGCGACCAGAAGCGGCTGCGTCAGGTGCTGATCAACCTGCTGTCGAATGCGATCAAGTTCACCGATCGTGGCAGTGTCACCCTCGCGGTACGGTATCGCACCGAACTAGCGACCTTCGAGATCACGGACACCGGCATCGGCATCCCGCAGGAGGATATCGAGCGGATCTTCAGCCCATTCGAGCGGGGGAGCGATGCCGCAGCGAATTCCCGAAGCGGCGTGGGCCTTGGGCTGGCGATTACCCAGGCGTTGGTGAACATCATGGGTGGCGACCTTCGGGTGGCCAGTGAGGCCGGATCGGGCTCTCGCTTCACCGTTAAGTTGATGCTGTCACAGCCATTGACGCCGCCGGCCGACTCCACTCCGGCTGATGTGGTGAACGGGTATGCCGGACGTCGGCGAACCATCCTCGCGATCGATGATGACGCGGCCCAGTTGGCCCTGTTAGGAAACCTGCTCATCCCGTTGGGGTTCGAAGTCTTCACAGCCGCCAATGGTGACGAAGGCATTGTGATCGCCCGGCAAACCCATCCCGACCTCGTCCTGCTGGACATTTCAATGCCCGGAAAGAGCGGGTGGGAGACCGCAGAGGCCTTGCGTCAGGAGCACGGATCGGCGTTGAGCATCGTCATGCTCTCTGGAAACGTGCATCAGTTCAATGACGGCAGCGACGGCAGCTCCGCCAACGACATGTTCCTGCTGAAGCCGGTTGATCTGAACGCGCTGCTGGACGTGGTGTCCGGCCAATTGAATCTCGAATGGATTCGCTCTGAAACGGAAGGTGGTGCAAGCGCGCGGGCGCCTGCCATCGCCCCGCCCCCGGTGACCATTCCTTCGGCAGTGCAGCCGCAATTCGCGGAGATCGAGCACCTTGTGCGCATCGGGCATGTGCGCGGCATCGAGAACCAGATCGATGCGATTGCGGAGCTGTCTCCGGAACTCGCACACATAGTCGAAGAAATGCGGGCGCGCCTCGACGCGTTCGACCTGGACGCATTGGTGGCAATCTCGAGAGAGTCGCAAAACCGTGCCTCCTGAGATTCCCCCTCGCGACCGGATCCTCGTCGTTGACGATACACCGGACTCCCTGCGGTTTCTCGTCGACACGCTTGAACGCGAAGGCATGATGGTTCTCATCGCCAAGAGCGGTGAAGCGGCAATCGAACTCCTGCGGCATGTCACGCCCGACCTGATCCTGATGGACGCCTTGATGCCCGGGCTCAGCGGCCTGGAGGCCACGCAGCTGATCAAGCGTGATCCCACGGTCGCTCACGTCCCCGTGATCTTCATGACCGGATTGACCGAGCCGGAACATGCCGTGGCGGCATTCGGGCACGGAGGCGTCGATTACGTGCGAAAGCCCATCGTCATTGACGAGTTGCTTGCGCGTATTCGCGTCCATCTGGCCAATGCCCGGCTGGCGCTCCGGTCGCGACTTGCCCTCGACGAGGCCGGGAGGCACCTCCTTGCGCTAAAGGTGAATGGCGCTTTGGCGTGGTGCACTCCCAAAGCGCAGGATCTGCTTGCACGGATCGACCCTTGTTGGGCCCCGGACAGCGGCTCCTTGCCTGACGTTCTGACGCTGCCGGTCCAGCAGCTGCTTAGTGACGTTTCCGGGCAGAGGAACTCCAGGCGCGTCGCTTTTAACGGCTTCGAGATCGAGCTCACTCCGGTTGAGAGCCAACGGCCGGATGAGACGTTGATCAGGATGACGGAGGTCCACGAAGGCGCCGCTGTTGCTTTGCTCCAGAAGCAGAGCGGCCTGACCCCGCGGGAAGCCGAGGTGCTGTTCTGGGTCAGTTACGGCAAGTCCAATCGGATGATCAGCGATATTCTCGGCATCAGTCCAAGGACGGTGAACAAACACCTGGAGCAGGTTTTCAAGAAGCTGGGCGTTGAAACCCGCGCGGCGGCGGCAGCACTGGCGGTACGCGTCGTATCGGGATGATTCCATGGTGCCGGGCCTGAGGTTTGGCACGTCCCACAGGCCCGGCTGCGTCCGTAAGTTCGGATGATTGCCGGACGCTATGCCCCCAGCAACTTTTTCCGAAACCGCGCCTTGATCAGGCGATCTTCCAGAACCCTCCCGACGACGTAGAGAACGGCGAAGAGCCCCGCGAATACGTAGGCTGGTGTCGGAGAGGGCTTCTTGTCGTCCTCCTTGTCCTTGTCCTTGTCCTTTTCATCTTTCTTTGGCTTCTCTGGTGCGGGAGCGCCGAGAAACTTGTCGATCGGGCTCATCGGGATGGCCGCGTATTTCTCCGCGGGATCCTCCTCCTTCTCCGACTTCTCCGCAGCTTCGGTGTCCGGCTTCTCCATATTGCCCAAAGCTATGGTGAACTGCGCAAACCCGAGAAACAGCAGCGGCGCGAGGAAGCAGTACAGCAAAGCCCGGCTAGTCATATGATAGCGCAGCACAGGCTGGCCCGGCCCATTCTCGACCTGCAGGACGCCACCGTCGAAGACCGACATCTTGTCCTGCGCGTGCTGGCCCTTCTTGTGGAACACCAGCGTGTTACCCGATCGCTCGTAGGTGGTGCCCTTCTCCTGGAAGAATGGGTCCAGCCTTTCGAACACCTCGTCGCTCGATTGTTTGGGAGCCAGCGCCAGGCTGCCCCGAATTTCCCAGATCCAGTTGATCAAACGCGAGTTCACAGAGTTTCCCTCCGGAGTGCCTATCAGGGGCGGCTGAAGCCGGGGCGCCTATGCGCGCCCGCGGCTTAGCCAAGTGGGAGGAGGAGACTGCCGGGGCGAGGCAGTCATCACTCCGCCGGGATCGCCATCGCCATGGCCGTCTGGCGGGCCTGGCGCCGCTTGCGCAGCTTCTTCTTCATGGTCTTCCAACCCTCAGTGAAGGGGAAGGTCATCGTCTCGCCGACGGACATGCGGCGTCCGCCTTCCATGCCCAGAAGCTCTGCCTCACCGTCGACGCAGGTGCCGAACATGCGGTCGATGATGATCCAGATCGTCGAGTAGTTGCTGCGGCTGGCCTGGAAATCCTGCGAGTGGTGCACGCTGTGGTGCTCGGTCGTGTTGAACAGAAACCTCCACCAGCGCGGCGTGTTGAAGCGAACGTTGATGTGCTGGTACGTACCGACGGCCAGACCAAGCGTGCCTGCGAGCAGTGCGGCCCTCGGCAGGAAGTCGAAGAACCCGCCAATGCCCAGCCCGATCAGGAACAGTTCCACCGGGTTGCCGACCGCGCCCTTATTGATGTTCAGCTGCGTGATGTAGTGGTGCGGTGCGTGCGTCAGCCACAGCGGGTACCAATTGTGCATCCCGCGATGCATCCAATACTGGCCGAAATCGAAGATGAAGGAGATCAGAAAAGCCTGCAGCAGCAGCGGCAAGGCGAGGAACCACGACAGCTTGTCCCAGTCGAAAGAGCTCTGGACCGCCTCGATCATGACGCCGTCGCCGATGTAGCTGTCGACCATCCGGAGCAGCGTGTAGCCCAGCCCCACATAGAACAGGTCGGTGCAAAGTTCCTTCCAGGTGAGCCGCCAGCTCTCGTGGCGCGGGTTCACCCATTCCAGCGCCAGCAGCAGCACCTTGAAGCCGATGCCGATAACAACGGCGGTCGATGCCTTGGCGATGGAATTCGGCGCGTAGTACCAGAAGGCGATCAACGCGAACAGCACAGTGGGCTGAAACCAGGTGAAGACGAACTGCTTTACAGGCCCGCCCTCCACCTTGGGAATGTTCTCCCACCCCACGGTCACCGGCGCCTGCCCCCCGATCACCCTGTTACCTACACGAGTTCCATCCATCTTGCTTGTTCCCGCGAGCCCCATTCTGGCTTCAAGATGGCGGAAAGCCCGGAGTTGCGGCATACGTCATTGGACGTAGAGCCACTCCTGCAAGAGAGTTCGCCTGCGGCAGCCCGATGTGTCGAGCGAATGTTTTTCATCAACATAAGGCACTTTGCCGGCCGATCGATCGCGGCCATTTGCAGCGTTTCGATACAGCCCTGTCGATTTTGACGCCGCGGCGGCCAGCGGAGTGTCGGGTCCGCGATCCGGAAGGGAGAAGCTGCCGATTGGGGGACTCACGGTGAGCCAATGGGTAAGGATGCACCACATGAGTTTAGACTCTGGAAGAAGAGACATAGGCGAGCCGCGGATAGCGCGCGCAATCTGATGTGATTGCCTCAACCCTCGGGCAAAGGGGGGCATGTGGAGGTCAATGAGGGCGCGTTGTGGACCGGCGTCCTTCAGGTTCTCTCATCCCGATACGTGGTGCGAAACCAATCTTCACCAACTGTCGGCATTTGGCCAAGAATATCTGCGTCGTGGGGAGCCGAATGACGGCGACTGGGCTACCACTCGTGGTTGCAAACAGGCCCTGCAGAAGGCGAGCAGATCAATGCGTCACCAGAGCACATAACTCATATGGGCTCGTCACCTTCAGTCTCCCATATGCGCGGCGGCGGTAGGTCAAGACCGACGTTTTCGCGACGCCGAGATCGAGTGCCGTCGCTTCGACGCTCATTCCGATGGCGGCTCGGGCGCAGACCTGCCGCTCGCGCGCGGTCAGACCCCCGTAGCGGCTTGCGAAACGATCTTCGAGCTGCGCCACGGTCAGTTGCACGCCTGCCAGCTTGTCGCGCCGGTTGAGCGGCAGCATCGGAAGCGCCAGGCTGGCAAGCTCGACCAGGGCGTCAATCTCGACGTTGGAGAAGCAGCCGTTCGAGGCGTGCCTCGCGATGTTGATCACGCGCCAGGCCTCGTGCCCGCGCTGGATGATCGACAATCGTTCAACGATCCCGCAATCCTCGAAAAAGCGGCGGCGGAAACCAGGCGTGGGGATGTCGCAAGGGCGGATGCGCAGCAAGGCCATGTCCCCCGCCGCCGGCGCCGCGCTGTAGGCGTCCCGCACCGGGTCCATCCGAATGTAGCTTTGCGAATAGGCGGGAAGCAGTTCGATCAAGCGCGGCTCACACGAGAAGTATTGCAGGGTGCTCGTATCGGGTCCGGTTGCCTCGAACAGGTACACCCGGCGAATGCCGCCTGCTACCGACATCAGGCACTCGCGCACTGTTGAGCCGAACTCCTCTGTGCCGATCGAGTTCAGCATCAACTCGTAGGCCTTCCCGAGGGGCTTTCCCTGACGTTGATTGGGGATTTGGATGATGTCGGACACAGGCTTCCTCTCAGGTCACGAATGTACCTGCTTCTTTTTTTCTACGCAGGCAGCGAGCGACCATACATCGCCCGAGAGCACCCGTCCTGTCATCTCTGAAGGGGACAGGAGGCACCGACGGCTCGTCCCTCGCTCATGTCGCGCGGCAAGAGGACAGACGTCGCCTCACACGGGAGGCACGCAGTCTGAAACAGGCAACGAGAGTCGTAAGCGCATGCTCGAAGGGAAGAGGTTCATCATCACCGTAGCGCTCAACGGGGGCATGCAGCAGGATCGTGATGGCGCGGTCATACCCAAGCAGCCGGCGGAGTTGGGCGAGGCCGCTGCGCGCTGCTGGGAAGCGGGGGCGAGCGTCGTCCACGTCCATGCCCGCGGACCAGACGGCAGGAACTCAGGCGACCCGGCGATCTATTCCGAGATCATCCGCGAAATCCGCGCGCGCTCGCCTGTGCTGGTGCAGACGACCAACGGCATCGGCGTGCGGCGCGATCCCGCGACCGGCGGCTTCATCTGGCCGAGCGACGAGGAGCGCCTCGGACTGCTGACGATCGAGCCCCGGCCGGACCTGTTCGGCGTCGCTGCCGGTTCGGCGGATTTTTATCATCCCGAGGGCGGTTACGCGAAGGAGACGCCTTACGTGAACTCGCCCGAGTTCCTCCGCCAGACCATAGAGAAGGTCTACGCAATGGGCTCGGCGCTTGAATACGAGGTGGTCGAGGCAAGCGCGCTCCACCGACTGCTGCGCTACGCCGAGGAGGGCCTGTTCGACCGCACGCGCGCGAACGTCTGGCTGCTCCACGGAGGCGGTTACGGCGCCGTGCCGGCGATCGCGCGCAACCTCATGTTCAATGTGGAGGAGGGGCTGCGCTACTTCCCACAGGCGATATGGGGCATGACTTCGACGGGGCGACAGATGTTCCCTATGGTTACACTCGGGCTGTCGATGGGCTGCGACCTCGTGCGCGTAGGGTTCGAGGATGGAATCCACCTGCCCGATGGCTCGGTGGCCACCCACAACCACGAGATGGTCGCGGCGGCCGCACAGATCGGGCGCTTTTTCGGCATGGAACCCGCGAGCGTCGAGGAGGCGCGCTTGCGCTTCGGCATCTGAGCGGGTCAGTGGCTGGCGAGCTTGTCATCGTGTCCGCGCGGTTCCTGATGGAACGGCAGGATGCGTGGAACCGGGGCTACCGCCTGTTCGGGCCTGACGAACTGGCAGCTGGCCTGCCCGCAGAGGTGTGCGCACAGGCCCAGGTGGTGGCGTGCGGCGGCAGCCTTGATATGGCGCTCGTCGACCAGTTGCCGGGACTGAGGCTCGTCGCCTGCTTCCCGACAGGGATCGAGGGAGTGGACGTCGCGGCCCTCAGCGCTCGCGGCATTGCGGTGACTCACGCCGCCGGAATCAACGCGCACGACGTGGCTGACCATGCGATAGCGCTTTTCCTGGCGCGCTGGCACGCAATCCCCGCCGCGGATCGGCAGCTGCGCGATCCCGGCGGATGGAGCGGCTTTCGTGCAACCGCAGGCCCCCGGCCCTCGCTCCGCGGACGGCATGCCGGCATCGCGGGACTCGGCCGGATCGGCAGCGAGATCGCCGCGCGCGCTGCCGCCCACGGGCTCGAGGTCCGCTGGTGGGGGCCGCACGACAAGCCCGGTACACCTTTCAGGCGCGCCCAAAGCCTAATCGAACTCGCGAAATGGGCGGACGTGCTGTTCGTCTCCACTCGAGCCACGCCGGAAAGTGCGAGAAAGATCAATGCCGAGGTGCTGGCGGCGCTCGGGAGCGATGGCATCCTCGTCAATGTGTCCCGCGGGATCATGATCGACGAGGACGCGCTAATAGCGGCGGTTGCGGAAGGGGTGCTCGGCGGCGCGGCACTGGACGTGTTCGTGGATGAGCCCACCGAACCGGCTCGCTGGCGGGCCTTGGGCGACAAGGTGGTGCTCACGCCCCACCTCGCCGGATTCACGCAGGAGGCCGCCCGTGACATGTTCGGACAGCTGAGCGAGAACATCCGTCGTCACTTCGCCGGCGAGCCGCTGTTGACACCTGCGGTTCCCTAGGTGTCGAAGCCGGGATTGGTCCGCACCAGCATCCGCACCAGCGCGCTCCACTCGCGGTCGATAACGGCGTCGCCGGCTTCGAAGGCGCGCGCCATGAACGCGCACTCCTCCTCGCCGATGAAGCTCAGCTCGCGCTCCGGCTCCGTGCATTGGGAGAGAGTGGCGACCTGCATGCGGGCGGCGCGCTCCAGATAGTAGAGCCGCGAGAAGGCCTCGCGCACGCTTTTGCCGACCACAAGCGGGCCATGGTTGCGCAGGAACAGCACGTCCGCTTCGCCAAGCGCGATGGGGAGGCGGGCGCGCTTTTCGGCCGTGTCGAACGTGCTGCAATAATCGAGGAACGCCGTCTTGCCCCAGAAGCGCAGCGCGTGCTGCGTCAGCGGCAGCAGCCCCGCCCGGTAATTGGCGACTGCGATCGTCGCTTCAGTATGCGCGTGCATGACGCAGGCTGCCGCTTGCCCACGGGCCTGGTGGAGCACGGCGTGGATGCAGAAGCCGCCGCGGCTGATGCCCAGACCCGTCGGGTCGGAGATGATGCCACCCTCGGGGTCGACCTTGACCATCGCCGATGCTCGCGCTTCGCCGAACAGGTGGCCGTATGGCAGAAGCAGGAAGTGCTCCTTCTCACCTGGTACTCGGGCCGAGAGATGCGTGTGGATCAGGTCTGTCAGTCCCAGCTGATCGAGCAGGCGGTAGGCGGCGGCGAGCTCAACGCGCACCGCCCACTCCTCGGGCGGGCACTCGGCCGCGATGCGCGCCGCCTCGGGCGAGGCGACGATGTTGCCCGGAAGCGCGGCCTCCTTGTCCAGCGAGCTCACAGTCGGGGCTCCTCGCCCGCGAGCGTGCGCTTCAGCAGCGCCATGGCCGAGAGAGCGCGCGGCAGGCCGGCATAGGGAATGGTCTGGAGGACGACTTCCTTCAGTTCCTCGGGCGTGAACCCGACATGGTGCGCGTTTCGAAAGTGCATCGCCACGCCGTGCGCGCCGCGGGCGATAAGGATCGTCATGCAGATCAGCTCGCGCTCTCGCAGCGATAGTCCGGGGCGCGACCAGATCGTGCCGAAATTGGTTTCAGTGACAATCCGCCACAGATCTTCGTCAAGCTCGCGGGTGCCCTCATTATGGCCCCAGCCCAGTGCTTCCAGCACGGCAAGCCCGGCCGCTTCCTTGTCGCTCCGTGCGTCCTCCGCCATCGTACCTGCCCCCCTCAGAACCGCGCCGACGCCTGGATGCCGTATGTTCGCGGGGCGAGGAGATTGATGCCCACGATGCGGTTCACGTTGTAGGCGGTGTTGACGGTCGCGTTGGCGATCGTTGCGACATCAGTCAGGTTGTCGACGAAGGCGCGCAAAGAGAAGCGCTCTGCCGCATCCTGCCAGCCAAGCCCCAGGTCTATGCGTGCGGTGTCGTAGGTGCGGGTCTCGACCTGGTACGCTGTGTCAGCGTCGAAGCCGCTCTGGTAGCGGACCCGGCCGTCGAGAAACACGCGCCCCGCCTCGCCCAGCGAAAAGCCCTGCTCGAAATTTCCGTGGAGCGTCCACTCGGCGGTGCGCGACGGGGCGTTGCCGGAGCAATCCACCGTGAAGATGCCGGCGGCGGGCGGGCTCACGTCACAAGTTGAGGTCGCCGAGGGCGGCGCGATGGTGTCATAGCTGAACTCGTCCAGCCGGGCGTGGATCCATTGCGCTGCAAGGCCGATGCGGGTGTCCTCGGCAATAAGCGCGTCGGCCTCGACCTCGATGCCGTAGGCGTGGCTCTTGCCCGCGTTCTCGGTCACCAACACCGCGCTCGGCGGGATGAGCTTGACGAAGGAGACCTGCTGGTCAGTGTAATCGAGGTAGAATGCCTCGGCATTGACCTGCAGGCGGTTCCCGAGGAAGCGGTTCTTCGAACCCAGCACCCAGCTCGTCACGTTTTCAGGCTCGTAGGAATGAGCGTCGGGCGGGCCGAAGTAGAAGCCCCCGGCCTTGAAGCCGGTCGAGACGTTGGCGTACAGGAGACTGCGTGGTGCGACATCGAACTCCACACCCGCCTTCCAGTTGACCTTCTCCCAGTCACGCTTGTCGATCAGCACGAGCGCAGGCGGACCGACCGGGCCCGGTGGGATGACCGGGTCTGGGCCCACAGTATCGGCTAGCGTGTAGCGCGCGCTGTCGGTCTCCTTCTGCTCGTAGGTGTAGCGAATGCCGCCGGCGAGGCGCAGCGTGTCGGTGAGCGAGTAGGTCACCTGGCCGAAGGCCGCCCAAGTCCAGCCGCTGTTGTCCGTGAAGCTGTCGCTGAACAGGCGCCGGGTGGAGTTCTCTGAATTTCCACGCGCGGTTATGTGCGTGTCGAGGTAGTAGAGGCCTGCGATATATTGCAACGGACCGTCGCCGCCAGAGGCGAAACGTAGCTCGGCCGAGAGCTGGCGCGGGTCCTGCTGCTCGCGGATCTGCCAGCTGGTGCCGTTGCCGACATACCCGTTATCCGATTCGCGGTAGGCACCGATGAAGGTCAGGGTCCCGGCCGCGCTCGTCCAGTCGATGTTGGCGTTGACCCCCCAGTAGTCGCCCTGGATCCATGCGTTCCGGGTCGGCGGGGCCAAGCCGAATTGAGTGTACTCGCCGGGAAGGTCGGCGATGCCGGTGAACGGATCGGAGACGAAGCACGCTCCCTCACTCCCCCTGCCCAGCAGCGCACACTCCTTGCGGATCGTCGCTCCCGGCCCGCGCCCGCTCTGGTGCGCGTAATCGCCCTGGAGCAGAATCGAGAGGTCAGCGGTGGGCTCGAAGAGCACCGAGGCGCGGATCGCCTCGCCCTTGTCGTCACTGGTGCCGTCGCTCATATACCCGTCGCGCCGCACGCGCTGCCCCGCGACGCGGAGCGCGACCTGGTCCGAGGCAGCGATGTTGACCGCCGCGCCCAGGTTGAAGCGTCCAAGATTGCCCAACTCGCTGTAGATATTGCCGCCGTTTCGGAACTCCGGCGCCCGTGGGATCACGTTGATGGCGCCGCCCGTGGCGTTGCGGCCATAGAGCGTGCCCTGCGGCCCCTTCAGAATCTCAACCCGCTCCAGGTCATAGTAGAGGCCGTGCAGTACCGTAGGCGTTGCGAGGTAGACGCCGTTATAGTTCACCGCCACCGCCGGGTCGGCAAAGGAATTGCCGCTCAGCGAACTTACTGAGCGGATGGAGAAGGTCGCGTATGGCCCGGCCGAAGTGTTGACGTGCAGCGCGGGCGAGAGGCTGGCGAGTTGCTCAGTCTGGCTGATCGAGCGCCGCTGAACCTCCTCGCCAGAGATTGCCGTGATGGCCAATGCGGCGCGCTGCACGTCCTCGCTTCGGCGCTGCGCGGTGACGATGATCGCGTCGAGTTCTCCTGCCCCTGGCGCAACCTCGTTGCGGTCCGATCCAGTCGCCTCCCTCCGCGGGTCATTCTCCTGCGCATGGGCCGTGCCGGCCAGTGCAACGGATAGCGCAAGAGTCGCAGCTCCAAGCACGAGTTCGCGATGCATCGGTCATCCCTCCCAACTTATTGGAGCAATGGTTAGGAGCCGACCGAGCCAGGGGTCTGTCCGCGATCAAGAGGACAATTCTGCGAGCTTTGCCGCCCCCGCTTTCCTCCTGTCCTCTGCAAAGAGGACGCGGTGACGCCCGAAACTGCGCCAGAAGAGATGTCGCGGCATTGCCCTATGCGAACGACAGCAGGCGCCAGGAAAAAAGCCGCCCAAGGTGGAGAGCTCAATTTGCCCGAGATTGGTCCCGATGCACGCGAGGCGACCAGGTTCACCCGCTGGAACCTGACAATCATCGGCATCTGCGCGGCCATCTACTTCCTGGACGGGCTGATCCACACCATTCTCGGTCCGCTCGCCCCTCAGATCGCCGCAGAGATGGGGCTCGATAATCAAACACTCGGGCCGATTTTTTCAGCGAACCTCATCGGCCAGACGCTGGGCCTGCTCACCTTTCCGCTGGTCGCCAACCGATGGGGGCACCGGCCCGCGATCCTCACATGTGTGTGCGGGTTCGTGGTCGCGCAATGGGCAACCGCCGTGGCATGGAACGCGGGATCGCTGTTCGCCTTCCGGCTGATCGACGGGGTGTTCCTCGGTGGATGCCTGCCCAGTTGCCTGGCGCTCGTCGCCACCGTCGCGCCGCGGCAACGTAAAGGCTTGGGGGTGACGATGTTGTTCACCGGCTACGGAGCGGGTGCGACAGCATCCGGCATTGTCGCCGCAGGCTTTGCCGATGTGGGTGGCTGGCGAGCGGCGATCGCCGCCGTTGGCTTCGCTTCCCTGATCACCGCCATTATTGCCACGGTCTGGTTGCGTGGGCCTGACGCGCAGCCCGGCAAGCACGACCGTGAGGGAGCGCGGCAGCCCCGGGCAATAGACGTGCTGCGCGGGCGGGCGCTCGGCGGCACGCTGATGTTGTGGTTGATGTTCATTTCGATGCTCACTGTGCAATATTGTCTGAGCTCATGGCTCCCCACGCTGCTGGTGGAGGTCGGGCGCGATCGGCAGTTCGCCGCACTGTCAGTGACCATTTTCTCGCTCGGCGGTATCATCGCCGCTCTGGGCGTAGGTCTGCTGATCGACCGCTTCGGCGCGGCGCAGGTGCTCGGCAGCTTTCTTGCAATTGCCGCGGTGCTGCTGTTCGCGACCGGCCAGGTGCTCGCCACGGCGTCACCAACCGTGCTGATGCTGCTGCTGGTAACGGGAGGCTTCTTCTTTCTGGGCGCCTATGGCGGTGTCAACGTGGTCCTGGCGCAGTATTACGCGGAGCCCCTGCGCGCGGTCGGTATCGGACTCACCAAAAGCGTCGGTCGCGTAGGGACCTTCATAGCCCCGATCCTCATCGGTCTTGGCCTCGATGCTGGCATTTCGGAAACCACGGTCATGTCGCTGTCCGCGCTCCCAACCATCGTCGCGATGGCGTGCGTCCTGGTGGTGGGGCTCAGCAAGCTTTTTGCGCTCCATGACGGCGCGCCACAGCGCGGGCACCATGCGTCATGTACTGCTCAAGCAGATCAAAGGACGGTGGCCTGACCTCCTGCTTTGTCCAGCGGAGATCAAAGCTAGGCAATCGCCCTTGCGCATGAGCGCGGTCGCGACGCCGCCGCACGGCAGCGCATTCCTACGATAAAACCGCTGGGTCCTCTTCCGGCTGATCATCTCTGCCGATCTTGACGAAGGCTTGACTGACCTCGCCTAGCTCCGATCGCTGATGATGAGTGCGTTTCCAGGCGCCCGGCGCCTTTAGCAGAGATGATAGCTGGTGCCGGGCTTCAGTGAGCGATCAGCATCGCGAGCGAACGGTGGGTCACAAAGGCACCCAAGAGCGCCCCATAGCCGAGCTTACCCGCAATCCCCCAGCCGCGGCCGATGGCTTCAATGCCGCTCAACCAGAGAGGAATGCTGATCAAAAGCGACCCCAGCACGAGGGCGCCTGCCGCCCAGGCAAACGCTCGCAGCACGACTCGACGAATCGAGGGCACCGTCGCTGCCGGAAAGCGGCCGCTCTTCAGGACCTTGCGAGCGAGCAGGCCCGGTACGAGGGCAGACATCAACGCGACCGCAAAGCTCTGCGGCAGGAAGTCGAAGGCATAATTCCCGACGCCGGGAACCGGCAGAGGGTCCGTATTGCCGAACACAGCATAGACGAAGGCGAGGCTGATGAAGGCGTTGATGAGCGCGCTCAGGGCACTCTCCCGCAGAAGATAGGCATTGATGCTCATGAAAGGCGTGGCTCCTGCGGTTCTGAATGCCTCATGGCGCGAAGACGAGGCGACGATTGATAGGCAGAGGAAGGCTCGCTACCCCACCTCCCGAGATGAGGCTCACCCGCAACAAGGTCGTCGCTGAGGCGCGGATGCTCGTGAACGAAGCCGGCCTAGATGCACTTACGACCCGCGCGCTGGGCGAACGGCTGGGGGTCAAAGGACCGGCTCTGTACCGGCACTTCCGAAACAAGCAGGAGATCATCGACGCGCTGGCCGCCAGCTTCTTCACCGGTCCGCGGGAACCCACGCGGGAGGATAGCTGGCAAGGCTGGCTTGAAGCGCGAGCTTTCGATACCCGCCGCCAGATCCTCGCCTGCCGGGACGGCGCACGGATCATGGCCATGGCCAAGCCGAACCTCAGCGAGGGCGGGCGACTGGTGCGACTGTTGGAGCCCTTGACCCGCGCCGGCTTCAGCGAGGCGGAAGCGCTGCTTGCCAGCCACATCATCGGCCGCCTGGTGATCGGCTGGACACTCTCCGAACAGGAAAACGATGGCGTGATCCCCCCCGCATCGGCGGGCATCGACGCCGAGATGGGCTTCGAATATGCAGTACGCAGCGTCATCGCGGGGCTTGAGGTCCGGCTGATCGCACGCAGAATGACGGCTTCCGGCTAGCGACGCCTACCGGAATCCGTATTTCGCCGCGAGCTCCTGATCGCCGAAATCGAGTTCGATATCCCGTCGAGCGATCAGCCAGCGACCACCCTCCCGCACGTAGCTGTCGTGATAGCGCGCGAAGCTGAGAATGCGGGCTCCGCCTGGACCATCATCGATCATGGTGATGACGTAGCTGCTGCCCTTGGCGCTGTCCGCGCCGGTGAGTTCGACCACACGGTTGGTCACGATGTGGCGCATGAGGAATTTGGTGCTGCCATCGGCCGCGGGCGCAGTGCGATAACGCTCGTGATCGCGCACCGCCTGCGCTTCCAGAGCGGCACGGCCCTTTACGAGAACGGGGCCGCCGGGAAGGCCGATCTCACCATCGGCTGTGAAAAGGTCGGCATAATCCGCGGGCGTGCCGTAGTCGTGCGCGACGCCGTAGCGATCCATCAATTCCATAATGAGGAACCGATCCTCGATCTCGCTGGCTCTGGCAGGGAAAGCGAGCATCGCGAGCGCCATCGCTCCTGCGCCCAATATGGGGCGAACCATACGCCCGCCAGGCTGCTTGCCGGTGCGCCAGGCCTTCGGCCGACCAGGCATCCTCCCCCTCATGCCATTCTCCTCGATCAACGCCTCTTTGTGCGCCTGAAGAGGCAGACTATCGGCAGTCCGTCACATTAGCAATGCTAACAAGCAACCCGTTTGAGCTGGCCGTATTCGCTGTGCAACTCGCCCGAGACGGGTCTGCACCGCAGGTACTTCGCCCTTTTTGCGCGAAGCAAAGAGTCTGCTTTACAGCTCATGTTTGCACCGATAACAAAAGCGAAGAGGAAGCTGCACGACGCAAGAGCCGGCAGAAATCGGGGAGAGGATCATGCGCTTTGCACTGGGCGCGGGCGTGTCCATCGTGGCCACGGTCATCGCCGTCGCGACGGCACAGGCACACCATTCCACTGCCGAATTCAACTATGCTGAAACTGTGATCCTGCGCGGCACGATCAAGGAAGTGCAGTGGACCAACCCTCACTCCTATGTGCAGGTCATGGTGCCCAAGACCGGCGGGGCTCCTGAGCAGTGGGGGGTCGAGATCGGCGCGCCAGCCATCAACGTGCGAATGGGTTGGCGGCGCGACAGCGTGAAGGCGGGCGATGCGGTCACGCTGGACATCGCACCGGCGCGCGATGGGAGGCGCTTTGGGACGCTCCGCACGCTGACTTTCGCCGATGGGCGCACGCTGAACGGAGTGGCCATCAGGGTGCGGCCCACAAACAGCAGCGGGAGCATCGTCCAGTGAGCCGCTCCGCGCCCCTGCTGCCCCGGAGCAGGAATGAACGCGGACGCGCTGCCGCTGCTCGCTTGATGGGGAAGCTGATCGGCATTGGTCTGCTGGCAACAGCTGTCACCGCCAGCGCCGCCGAGCCGCCGATCCCGATCGAAGGCACCTGGATGCCGGAGCGCTACTCGGACCGACTGCTCACCGCTTCAGGGGAAGCGCCGCCGCTCACACCTGAAGCAGAGGCGCTTTACGCGGAGCGCATTGCCACCAACAATGATCCCGACCG
>Ga0182742_1001383_pt1 | contig 31341 bp, 24 predicted proteins | sample eDN5th37CBELigMG_FD_128880 | JGI IMG/M metagenome (GOLD analysis project Ga0182742, IMG submission 128880) | Enriched Miracle-Growth compost microbial communities from Emeryville, California, USA - eDNA 5th pass 37_C BE-Lig MG (version 2)... ... | reverse complement strand
GCCCGACCGGGCTGCGCAACCCGGGCCAGCTCCACCCGGTCGGGCGCTCGCCGCAGCGCTCTACACCAAGGGGGGTCAAAATTGGACGCCGATCCGGGGTCAACTTTGGATGCCGTTTGACACCGCCGGGATGGGCGGGGGCCTTCACTCTTATCCCGGTCATAGCGTTGCCTCGGACAGACGAATCACTTCAGTTCGATCCAAGCGCTAGTCCGCATGAACAGAACTCAAATCACTGCTACAAGAGCACATGAGTAGCGTCAAGCGACGCTTTACAGACACATGCGCTTGCCATCACCGCGCTTGCCAAGGCTTGCGAGTCCTTGCGCCGTCGCTTGATGCATTCCTCTTGCTGGCCAAGAAGAACCTAAGTCTACCATTTAGCGGGCTTCAGATGTCGATTGTTATTGAGCTAGGACAGAATTGGTTGCGGGGGTGCGCAATTCATAGGGCTATGGCGTAAACGTAGTGATCATCACTATCGGTCGCGGCCGCCACGGCCGGCTGAACTGTGAAAGGGAAGCAGGCATTCGACGATGGCTAGAACCGAAACCGCTCCCGCATTTCCCCGGCCTTCGCCCATTCGTCGCCGGGTATCCGGTCGATCAGTTCCTTCATCACCCTGACGAAGGTTGCCTTAAGCGTCTCGTCGGTCATTGTCTTGGCGCGATCGGTTTGAAGCAACGGGCGCATGTCGGTGAAAAAGGTCGGATTGACGAGTTTCTGGAACATGCGCTGCTGCGCCTCGGCCCTGGAAATCGTCACCTCCGCCTTTTCAAGGTAGAGTAGGAAACATTCGACGATCCGGGCCGTGTTCAACCCGTCGAACACGGTGAGCGCGTGATCGAGGTCGAACAGATCGCGGCCCTTATTGCGTTGAAGCAAAGCCCTCAGCTTGGTCGCGAGCATTTCCTCCCGCGAGAACGTCGGGATTGCGGCCTCGCCGGTGAACCACGGATTTTCGACGCCGAATGAAAGCTCGATAGGCGGATCGTAGGCTTCCCGCTCGCGTGTGTTGATTTCGATCTTGAGCCTTATCGGGCTAGGCGAATCTCCGTCTTCGGCTTCGACCGTGTATTTGAGCTTGGGCGCGACCGGGCTTTGATCGAAGCGCGGCTTGCCCAGCCACGGATCAAGAACTTCATGCAGGTGGTCCAATAGCGGTCTGATGGGACCAGCGGTCGTTCGCACAAGGTCGATGTCTTCCGAGTATCGCAGAGGCGCGGGGAAATGCAGCTTGTTGAGCGCCGTGCCGCCACGGAAGCGCAGTTCGCCGCGCAGGAACGGATCGGAGAAGATTGCGACGAGCGCGCGGCTGATGATGAGGTCTTGCTCGACCTGCCGCTGGCTTGCCCACGGTGCGACGAGGCTCCAGGCGGTGATGTAGTCCTGCGGGATCATTCGTCGATCTCCGGCGGCCGGCGAACGATCACGCGCCAGCGGTCATCGCGTTCGGATGGCGGCGGCGACAAATCGGGATCGCCCGCCTGTTTGGGATCGAGTTCGACCCACGGCAGCTTGCCGCGCGCCGACAGCGCGGCAAACATTGCTTCAGCTATCTGCGGGTGCCTCAGCCTTCTAAGAAGATGTCCAAGGCGCTGCACGACCGCTTTCTCGAAAGCGTCCGACAGGGAGGCGAGCTTTTCCGATTGCAGCCGTTCGGCGAGTTCGGAAAGGACCGTCGCGATGTTGTCCAGGCCTGCGCCGGATTGCGGGTAGCGCACCAGGTCGAGCGCCGTTAGCTCCGGCGAGGACAGCTTCATATAACCCGATTGCGTCTTGCGATCCTCGATCCCCGCCGACACCGCCGCCATGTCCTTGCGATAGGAAAAGACGATCCGCGTCCGTCCGGCCTTGATGTCGGGCAGGAGCTTGTTCGTGATGACCTGAAACTCCATGACGGCCTGATGGGAAGCGCCGTGGGCCGCCGCTGCCGCCAGCAGCCCCACATAATAGGGTCGCTTTTCATGGCGCATCAGGGCGTCGATATACCACTCCGGTGGCGGCGCTCCCGTCGTGGCGTGCTGAGGCGGCACGACCACGTAAAAGCCTCGCCGGGGTCGTATGAGTTGGCCGCGGCGCTGCAACCGCTCGGCGGCGTCGAGGAATGCGCCCCGGCGGATGCCGATTGCCTTCTGTGCTTCGTCTGCTGAAAAGACCCCTTGGCCCGCAGCAAGCAGGCTGGAAGCGTAGGAGGATAGGGCGGATCGTTCGACTCGAATCATATCTCATTATCCGCTCTTAGTGCGGAATTTTCAATATGATTCCGTAGTTTGAGCATTCATGAAAATCCGCTTTCAGGGCGGAATTGCCAATATGATACCAAGGCGGCTGTAACCCACAGGGAGCCTTCTGCACCGTCACGGCCACTCCCGCCCGACCGTCGCGCCACCTCAAAAAGACAAGGGCAGCGCGCCGTTCCTGCGCAAATGATCGATGACTTTTTGTCCCTGTTCCTAGCCGCCGCAGCCCTAGAGTGAGTTCAGGCGGTCAAGCCTGCGCTGGCTCCAAGGCTTCTAGGACACGTCGCTCGCGCAGCAACTTCCCATTTCGCGTCGTCCTAATCACCTTGATCTGCGCCTGGACCGGCTGAAGCAACAGTCGTTCCTTGAACGCTGCGTCGGCCGTATATTTCAGGGCAAGATCGTCCGAAATAGCTCCCTTAATCGTGACCGCATCATCGCCTGGTGGCTTGAGTTCAAACTCGTGGGATTCAGGAAGGATACCAAGGAGCACACCATCTACGGTTTCGACTTCCTCAGTAACTTCAACCTCATTGAGCCGTTGCGAAAGACGCCCCACATCGGCCAATGAGAGCGTCAGTCGCTCTTGGTCACCCACAATTTTCGTGCTTGCCCCCGCCTCGTGGAGGACTTTGGCGAACTTTTGAACGGCACCGACCACGCGGGGCTGCGTACTCTCAAGGGTGCTCTCGAAGACATCGTCCGTCGCGTCAGTCAATGTCGTCAACAGTTGCGTGACGCTCTCGACGGTGTCCTTCAGGGGAGTCGGAAGCATTTCGTGCTGCTCAGGAGCAATCTCCTCCAGCACAAAACCCATCGATCCTCGAACGAGGTCGCGGATGAATAGCCGCGACTTGTCGGCGCCGGGCAGCCTTCCGCGTTCCGGAAGATCGTCCTGCGAGAGCCGTGCAGCAAGCGCCAGTGAAATGATCTTCTGGTAGCTATCGAGAGCATCGGTCGTGAAGTCGAGCCGAATGTCGCCCGAGCCAATGACCGGGTTGCCATCGAAGATGAGTGCCACAGAGGCGTAATTTGAGCGCGAAGCGGAGAGAGCGGCGATCTGCGCGTCGATTTCTGCAAGCCTCGTCTGCCACATATGTCGCGCGGTCGCCCAGGGATTGTTGCCGACCTCAGCCAACTGTCGTTCGACGTAGCGGCGATCTGCCTCAAGAGCTTCGATGGACAGGAGCGTCGGCATCACGCGTTCCCCAACAATGCCAACGCGGCTTGATCGCCTGCGGGATCAAGCGGGAGCACAATAAATCCCTTCCAGGCAAACGTATCGCGCTGATGGGAAAACAGCCCATACCAGTAGATGATATGCTGAATAAGGCCCATCGGCTGGAGTTGAAGCTCCTCATAAAGGACCGCATACGTGTCCAGCGAAAAACGCTGCTTGTTCTTATTTCGATCGGCAACCTCTGTTTGCCAGAAGGTCAGCCCGGCGCTCGCCCATGCCGATTGGTCTGATATGTATTTTTGCGGTGCGTTTAGTATGCTGAATACATCGATGTCGCTCGGCGGCCTGTTGGCAGAACCCTCTATGTTCTCGACGAAGCTGCCGTCAATGAATTGAACGCCGCGTTGATAGCCTTCGCTCGCCAGCAACCCCCGATACGCAATCAGGTTCCGCAGAAGCTCTCGCCGCTGCGGTGTAGCTCCTAGCTGTGTTACGACCTCAGCCATTGTTGCGGGGTACGGGGAGCGATCCTGTGTCGTCGCGTCCGCCCCGACAAACGGCGGCAATAGGCCGCGCATGTCAAATGGCGGAACCGGCACCCTCACTCCCCCAGCTTCTTGGGTGAACTATACTATTTTGGTTACGCTTATGAAGGGTAAAGATTGATGGGGACACCCGCCCCGGCTGCCGCGCCCGCGAACCGGGCCGGTGGGGCTTATTCTTCCACCCCCTTTGGCTCGGGCACGGCCGCCAGTCCCTCCATCACCGCGATCTGCACGAAGCCCGCCGACGTGTGCTGCCGTCGTAAGAGAAGCGGCCCTTCTCTCGAAGCTCCAGCTTTTTCGCCGCCTTCTCCCGACGCTCGTTTATGATGCAAATACGCTCATGGCGGGAAGGATCGCCATATAAAATCCACGCATCCTGCCCCTTGGCTTGGTGGTATCGCAGTTGGTATGAGTTTGGAGCATGAGCGGAAAGCTCAACAACTACAATGCGAACTCAAGCCCATTGACCATCGAGTGGGCATTATCGCGCAGCTCGATTCCTCGGAACCTGAGGCTTCGGAGACGCCTTCGCTGTCAGCGCTTGGGGCTGGAGGTCTCATTCGCCATCGGGTACGCCGCCAGCTTCCGGGCTATTTCCTAAGCGAATCCCGGCAGGCGCGACCGGCCGGGACTTCGGGCGATCCTCTGGCAGACAAGGTTGCCGCTTGCATCGGGGCTTTGGAGAACACGAGTGTGCAGCCCGCAGGGCTTCGCTTCGCACCAAACGTCCATGCAATTAGCGACATGCTCGAGGAGAAGAAGACCGATTTTGTAGCCGTTTCGTCATCTGCGGTGGACCCGGCTTGCTTTCTCGGAGGCTGGCTCCCGCAATCCTACCTGTGGGACTATGACCTTCCCTCCTATTCGCACCGCGCCGGCGACACCAACGGCTATTATCTTTTGTCGCGAGTGAAGGCTTCGGACCGCGATGGCCTTAGAAAGGTACTATCCCGGCTCCCCGGCTGCGAAACGCTCGACGATGCACGGGTGGAAGACATCCTGCTTGAAGTCGCGCGCCGCGGAATCCCAACGATCCGCGGGCTCGCCGGCGACGATACCGGAGCAACAGGGGATTTAGGTCTTTTCGTTGCCGCCCGCCTCTTGCAGGACCGGTTCCGACTAGGGTCAAGCGCCAACAGCCTTATGCCCGTGATCGGCGGAAGTAGTGACCAACCAACAATCTCCTTGGTGATCCCGGTCGACCCATTCCGGGGATATCTCGATGACCTTTCTCGAGCGTTGAACAAGGATCGGCCTGACGCGACGTTGGCGCGGCCGGACCTCCTGGTCGTTGGCATCACCTTGGGTTCAGGGAAGACCCATATCCACCTTACTCCCGTCGAGGTGAAATGCCGCCTGGGCTCCGTCTTTCCGGCAGCCGACGTAAAGGACGCCCTAGGGCAGGCAAGATCCCTGGCGGACCTGCTTTCCGAACTAGCGGAGGACCACGACGCTCTGTCGGCTTGGCGTCTCGCCTACCAGCACCTCCTCCTGTCGATCATCGGCTTCGGGATGAGGGTGTATAGTGCGCATCAGGATCTGGTGGGCGCCTCGGCCGATTGGGCTGGCTTCCATGAGAGGATCGCCGGCGCTGTCCTAGGGGTAAATGGAGACGTCACTATCGACCGCCGTGGGCGTCTTATCGTCGTCGATGACACGGTCATCAGCGATGCAGTAGATCGGGACGGCGACGGCTTTGAAGAGACGATGATCATAGGGATGCGCGACGCTGAACGGATCGTGGCGGGTGACGCGCAGGGGTTCTACGATAGCGTCCGCGCGAAGATTGCCGACTGGTCGATGGGAGCGAGGTGCGCGGACCACGCCCGCGTCCCCGGCGGCGCTGCTGTCGCCGCCGATCCTTTGGACCTCATCTCCGAACCGTTCGACCTGACCGATCCCGAAGTTAACGGGGCTAATGGCGTTGTTATTTCTCCGACCGGCTCCGCGCCAGCGCCGGAGGCCAAGGATGCACCGACGCAACCGGACCCCAGTCTCGACGATAGCGGCGTCAAGCTTGCAGTCGGGATAACAGTCGACGGGTTTGAGCGCCGCGACGTCTCGCTTCTATTGTCGGACACCAGACTCAATCAGCTCAACATGGGCGTCGTAGGCGATCTTGGCACGGGGAAGACGCAGCTCCTAAAATCACTGGTCTTCCAGATTGCTTCTTCTGCACCAAGCAACAGGGGGATAAAGCCGCGCATTCTGATCTTCGACTATAAGCGCGACTACAGCAGCGGCGACTTCGTCAAGGCCACGGGTGCGAGGGTCGTGAAGCCTTATCGTCTTCCTCTCAATCTTTTCGATACGGCTGGAATGGAAGACTCGATGGTGCCCTGGCTCGATCGCTTTCGGTTCTTCGCCGATGTGCTCGATAAGATCTATTCGGGGATCGGTCCGGTCCAGCGGGATAAGTTGAAGCGCGCGGTGAAAACCGCCTATGAAAATTGTGCTGGGCGCGCGCCGACCATCTATGATGTCCATGCCGCATATGCCGACTTGTTGGATGGCAAATCAGATTCCCCGATGTCGATCATCGATGACTTGGTCGACATGGAAATCTTCGAGCCCGACCCGGCAAAGACCAAGCCATTTGCCGACTTCCTCAATGGCGCCGTGGTGATTTCGCTTGATGCGCTGGGCCAGGACGATCGCAGCAAGAACATGCTGGTCGCCGTCATGCTGAACATGTTTTACGAAAACATGCTTCGCACGCCCAAGCGACCGTTTATTGGAACGACCCCGCAGTTTCGCGCCATCGACTCATATTTGCTGGTCGACGAAGCGGACAACATCATGCGATATGAATTTGACGTCCTGCGCAAGTTGCTCCTGCAAGGGCGGGAGTTCGGCTGCGGGGTAATCCTCGCCTTGCAACACCTCCGGCACTTCAAGGTAAACGCAACCGACTACAGGGAGCCCCTGCTGACCTGGTTCGTGCACAAGGTCCCCAACGTGACGGCCGCGGAACTCAGTGCGCTGGGTCTGGCGAGCTCCGCAGGCGAGATCGCAGAACGGATCAAGGGCTTGCCGAACCATCATTGCCTCTACAAATCGTTCGATGTCCCCGGCCAGGTTGTCAAGGGCCTGCCTTTCTATGAGTTGATGGCGAACAAGGCCGAGGGCTAGGACATGGCGGATTTCCTGTCGCCCGCGGAACGCTCGGCTAGGATGGCGCGAATACGATCTAATGATACCTCGCCGGAGGTCGCGCTCCGCAGGGCGCTCCACCGTCTGGGCCTTCGATATGTGCTTCGCAAGAAGGGCCTTCCTGGCAAACCCGATCTGGTCTTCCCAAAGCATCACGCAGTCGTATTTGTTCACGGTTGCTTCTGGCATCGACACGCAGGCTGCAAGGTCGCCTCTACACCGAAGAGCAACACGCAGTTCTGGACGGACAAGTTTGACCGAAACGTTGCGCGAGATGCACGCGTCCAGGATGAGCTGCGAGCGCAAGGATGGCGTGTTTTTGTGATATGGGAGTGCGACCTTCAGTCAAAGATGCGGGCAAACTTAACGGCGGAATCGCTAGCCGCCGATATACGTTGTGACCTGACCTGGAATGAGCCGCCGACTCAGTCATGAAGGCCGCAATGGTTAGAATTTGGGCGGGGCGGCTTTGCCGGGCTGCCGCCTATTTTCCAGATGGCTCGGAACGCGCCACGTAGGTTTGGACGATGATGCTTTCTTTCGGCTGCCCGCTTTTGTCTGTCAGGACGAGGTATAGCCCACCCGGAAGAAGTGGCTTGTTGGTCACAGGCATGCCGTTAGCCTCCGCAATCGCGCGGCGCTTGCCGAATTCGCCCTCAGCCAAGATCAGGTAGGCTTGCTCTATACGCGAGCCTGGAAAGTAAGTCGCAGGATCGTAACCTTGCATTCTCTTGAAGGATGCAAGTAGATCGTCGCTAAGGAAGTAGAATTCCTCCCGCATGAGGCCTCGCTCGACGGCATCGTCAGTGAGGATGCTATAGAGCCGCTCCATTATGGCCAGCTTCTCGCCGCCTTGTGCATCTACCGGTAATGACAGGTCCGGCCGCGCGTTAAAGCCTCGGTGCATCTCTCTGTGACACGGACTGCAAAGCGTTATGCCATTTCCAGTCTGAAATTGTGCCACGGTCAGGAACGACTTGCGACAAATGTGGTGAGCGGACAGACGGCGGCGCGAATGGCAGTCCACACACCTATGTCCGTCACGTTCTCGGATGAACTCGCTCCACCGGCGAAGACAGCGCTCGCGAGACAAGCCCTCCGCTACGGCGGCCTGGAGCTTCGTTAGTTTGGCGGTGATCGCTTCGAGAGCGGAAACATCGGCCGTTTGGGGCATTTGGCTACCTAATGCGACTGAACTTCAGTGGCGAGGTATTCAGACAGCGCCGACCGCATACGCAGACCGCCAATTTCCCGGACCGAATAGCGGTAGTTCGGCTCCGACACAATGACCGACTGGCCTTTCATGTCTTCGGCAGTAGCGAGCTGCGTTGTAATGCAATCCCTGCAGATTTTCACGATAGGTAGGTGATGTAGGCGTGGCTTGGTCAATAAGTTCTTCGATGGAATTGTGGCCTGCAATCGTGTGGAGGCAAGCGCGCGGCCACGCGCGATGTATGCGCCCCGACTTCTGCGGTTCATCCATGAATTCCTCAATTTTATGCATAATCCCTGCCCCCGGTTTGTTCGCTGAAGATACATCATGCCCGGACTGGCAGGATAATTATCGTCGCTGCCAATTACCCCACTTTCCCATAATGAAGTTACCACGACCGAGAGTTCAATCGGAACGGCCTGTGTCAGTGCTGTCATTTAGTGAGCAACGGCGCTAATGCGCGTCCAGGCGGTTAGGAACGTTCAATATCGCTGATGCGCTTCAAAATAGCGCCAAGGAACAAATCGCGCGGATGTTCACCTGGGCTTTCGCCTAGCTCAATCATTGCGGCCATGTCGTCTACAAGATCAGCGCCACCGGATACATGGTAGTGAGGTTCGCCGCTGGCTCGATGCAACTGACCGGCAGCGATGCGCTGGATCGAAGCTGTATCCAGAGGTTCGATTTCACGGCTCAAAATTCTCAGCTTCTCGCCCGCAGGGAAATCGCCCACATCCGTATAACCCGGAGGAAGTCCGATGGCAGCTTCAACATCGCTCCAGTCGTAACCCAATGCCGTCATACCTTCTTCGGTAAAGGCACGACAGGGGCAGGAATCAAAGGGGAAGACCCTAACACATTCAAGAAGCAGGTTCGCCAATTTGACCAGATGGGCTGCACAACAGGCGTCAATGTCGCGACCTATGAGTTCTTCTGGCAGGGAATGCGGTCTGCCGACGAAGCGATAGGTCCACCCGCCTCCCGGGAGCGATCCACCCACGAAGGAAACCGGCCCTTGTTTCTGCGAGATGTTCCGCAATTCGATAAAAAAACGCATTGCGGCATCCGCCTTCATCACAGCTTGTTGCTGTCCGTACCATGAAGCAAAGCCGGTCACATCTGACATGGCTTTCTGAAGAACAAATGTCACGCTTCTGCTAGCGGAAAGGAAAGCGTTCAGCTCGAATTGAAATTCTAACCCATTCGAATACGTCAAGCGCGCGAGAAAATGCTCGGCCTCAAGGAGCTTTTCAACAGGGTGGCGAAGCGTTGTGAAGCTGTGGGTCATATGTCAGAGTGTAGCAGATTTTTTCTTCCGTGACCCACCCAGCTCGAAGAGCGAAAGAGCTTCCCATGCTAAACGCTACATCTATACGCTCGGGTTGCGCCGGAATAAATTCTGCTTTGCTCAGCTAGTTGCGATCTTCTGGGGTCATGGGCACATTATGGTTTGGGAATAGACAGATCGATACCGTCACTGCTTCGGGCTATGCCGGCACGCAGCCGGGTGACCTACCTACAGACGTAACGTCGGTAGGGCCGCGGAGTCATGTGGAGACGATTGCCTCGCGGAAGATTAAGGGCTTTCTAGGCACGATAGACGAGAACGGCGAATACTACGATCCAGTCCACAAACAGAACCAGAGTCTCTCCCAGCACATCATCGCCGATTATCACGGCCGCTTCCTGATCGAGCTGATTCAGAACGGTCACGATGCGCACGACCGAAATCGCCGGGATGGCGAAATATCGGTGCTGCTGGCCAGCGACGAGGGTCATAGCGGAACGCTATACGTCGCCAACAGAGGACAGCCCTTCCGCCCGAATAACGTCGACGCACTTTGTGAGATGGGGCTTTCCAGCAAGCCGCCGGGGGAGGCCGTCGGGAACAAGGGCCTCGGCTTCCGGAGCGTGCGTCATGTCACAGACATGCCGCAGGTCTTCTCGCGGCTAGTCGAAGACGCATCAGGTGGCGCGTTCGACGGGTACTGCTTCACGTTTGCACGTGACGCTGAGCTCGATCCGCTGCTGCCCGATGAGACCACGCGGGCTTTGGCGCGCTCGGACCTACCCGCCTTCTACATCCCGCGCTGGATCGAGGACGTGCCCGATGCCGTCGCGGGCTTAGCGAGGAACGGCTTCTCGACGGTGATCCGGCTGCCGATCCGCAACGAGGCGGCCCTTAGCGCGGTCCGCGACGAGATGGTTGGGCTCGCGCAGGCCGACGCACCTATGCTGCTCTTCCTGCGCCGCATCGGCCAGATCAAGGCCGAGATCGCTGGCGAACGGCTGGCGGATGACGCCTTCTCGCTCACGCTGACCAGGGAGGAGACGCCGCTGGTCGAGAAGTCCGGGCCTGCCCTCGTCGATTTGGGGGAAAACGGGCGCTTCTGGATCGCGCGCGTCGAGATCCCCGAGCCGGAGATGCAGGCCGCAGTGGCCGAAAGCCTCGAGTCAGGCGCGCTCCCGGAGAGCTGGAGGGGTTGGAGGGGCGCAGGCGAGGTCGCGGTGGCGGTGCCCATCGGCGAGGAGCGTCCGGGATTCAATCCTCGACTGTATACGTTCCTGCCGATGGGGCGTGGCGCGACGTCTCCGTTTCGGGGATACCTGCACGGCAGCTTCTTCCCGAGCTCGAACAGGATGAGTCTCGATCCGGCGGTCAAGGTGAACACCCTTGTGCTCGAGCACGCGGTCACGCTAGCTGCGGACACGGCGCACTGGCTCGAGGAGCGAGGGTCGAGCGAAAGGGACGCCCCCGTTTCGGCCGTCACGGCGGCAAGAGCGGCGGTGGATCTGTTGGTCTGGAAGACGCCTGCAAGCCTGCTGCAGGCCGACAAGGACGACGACGGGGACGCCGTCGATCTGGGTGCGGGCATGGCGGCGGCCATTGTCCGACGTTGGTCGGCATCGTCGCTGGCCGATGCCAAGTTCGTACCATGCCTCGCGGATTGGACCGGTGATCCTCTGACGCGCCCGGAATTCGGTCCCGTCCGCTGGTCCGCGCCCGCTGCCGCGCGCAGGCCATCGGCCAGCGGCAAGTCCTTCTCGCTGGACGTCATCGCGCGCCATGGCGGATCAGCGTGGGTCGCGCCGCTGTGGCCTGGGCTGGGACAGCGCCGGGCAGATTCGCTTGCGGAATTCCTCCGCGTCCACTCTGGGGGCCGCTTCAAGGACCGCTTGTCGCCCGTCGAACGTGCCGAGATCGTGGAGGGGCTGGCCAAGGCGCTCGCCAAGGCTAAGCGGCCGGACTGGGCTCGCTGGCGCGCCTTCTACGGTGATCTATCGGACTTCATGGAGACCGACGGCGACGCGCTTGCAGCGCGCGAGATCCTTATCTGCCAGGACGGCAGCCTCCGGGCAGCTAGATCGAATGCGCCGGTCGTGCAGGCGCCGGGTGGATCTCCCAAGAGGCGTCGTCGGCGCAGCCCGCTCGAGGCCTCGGTCTTTGTGCCGCCGCGTCGCGGCGAGGCCGAGGAAAGCATAGGCGAGGAGCTCTATCCGCCTGCTCCGGTCCGCGACTTCTTCGCCTTCCTGCATGATGCGCTGCCCTGGTACGGCGAACTCTCGGACGCGCGTCTTTTCCTGGAGAAGAAGCTCGCACAGCCCTTCGAGAGCGAGGCGCTCCTGACCCGTATCTCCCAGATCGTCGAGCGTGACGAGACGAAGAAGGTCCGGGTCGCCGGCCTGCGCTGGGCATTCACGATCTGGCGGCGCTCGGTCGCGGTCAAGCGCGCGGTGACGCTGAGTCCGAGTTACCGGCTGTACGTGCCGACCCTCAATGGCGAATTCATCCGCGCCTCGGACGCGGTCTTCTCGTCGTCGTGGCCGGACCGCACCCTTGGTCACAGGCTGCAGCAGTTCCTCGAACTGGCGCCGAGCGGATCGCGTGACATCAACGAGGTCCGCGCGCGTCGGATCGCGTCGCCGTCGAACTCGGTTTTTAGTACTAAGCATCTGGAGGAATGGACCGACTTCCTCATCGGGATCGGCGTCCAACGCGGGCTTCAGCCCCGGTCGGTTAAGCTCGAAAACTATGTGGAGGCCTGGCGCGTCACGAGCTTCGATTTCCTGAAGGATGTCGGCTTTCCGGAAGCCTTCGGTTCATTGCTGAAGGAGGATATCGCGACCCGTCCTGGATGCAGTCTCGGCCTGCAGACGTCGACCAATTATCAGGTGACTGATCCGCTCTGGTGGCTGCCCGGACAATCCGATGTCGGCGAATTCACCGACGACGCCCTGGATGCGTACGCGACGCTCATCGTCGAGTGGATCGGCCGGGTCGAGCACCGGCAGCTCTGGATGGAGGTGCGCCACCAATACAATTACAGGTCGGACACCCGGAACTGGCCCACGCCGCTTGCGGCGTTCCTGCGATCGGCCGCCTGGGTGCCATGCGAGGAGCCCAGCGCGGATGGATGGAGGCGTCGACGCTGCAAGGCCGCGGACGTATGGCTCTCGACGGGCTCGGATCGTTATCCACCATTCCTGCGGCGCCCGTCGTTCAAGCTGATGCGTGCCCTCGACCGTGTGCCCGAGGCGGTGATCGACCAATTGCGCAGGCGCTCCGAGTTCAGGACGTTCAACGCGAACGAGACCCTGCTCGATCAGCTCGGCTTCCTGGCGGCACAATTCGCCGAAGGTTGCGTCAGGCGCTTCTACGAACGCGAGCTGGTCAACATCTATAACCGCTGCTGGGTGCGCCTGGCGGACCAGTACGGCTCGCCGCAGGGGCCGGCTCCTGCGGCAAGGCCTCCGGCCCGGCTTCTCGTGCGTCGACGCGGCGAGCTTGGGTTCGCCAAGGTCGCCGGAAGCGGAGCGGAGAACGTGTACGTCCGCGACAGCGCGGATTTGATCGCGGCGGGCCTCGTCGAGGCGATCGGCGATCCGCTCATCGACGTGCGCACCAGCGAGCCTGCCAAGATGGGGACGCTCCTGCAACGGCTATATGAGAAGCAGATCCGCCGGACGTCGGAGCTAGCCTACGCCATCAACGTCGGCGGCGCCCCGCTGGGGGAACTCCCGCTCGGTCCGCGGCTGGTGGATCAGTGCCCATGGCTTCGCCCGATGCTCGCCGTGGCGCTCGAGGCGTTGGACAGCGTCGATCTTAACCGCCTACCTGCGGACCGGTCGAGCATCGTCCAATTGCTGGACCGCATCGAGCTCCAGATGAAGGACAGCGTGAGCTTCATGCTCGAAGGCCACAACGTGACGCCGCCGACGCTCCGTCCAGCCTATACGTTCCAGCGAACCGACGGCGAGCCCCTCGTCATCATCGTGGGCGACGGAGCGTTCAGCTGGTCGCACGTGGAGGCGGCGCTGCCGGCGATCGGCGACGCGATCCAGCACTCCGCCATCGTGCCGCACATGAAGCTGCTGATCCGCCAGCTCTCGCTCGACGGGATTCCCGTCGATGATAGGCCGATCGGGCATGAGGATCTGCTGCGGCTCTGTAGGGCGCTCGACCTCAGCGAACAGGCGAGCGAGGCCGCACGCGACGCACTCGGCGAGCGGATCGACCGTCAGCTTCCATGGCTGCGGGCCGTCGTTCATCTGGTCGGTGGGGAGGAGGCGCTGGAGACGTGGCTGGAGGGCGAGCTCGGTGCCACCGAGGACCGCGCAGCCCTTATCGATCTCCTACGCGCCTGCCTTCCCGATGACGCTGTTTCGCCCGAAAGCATCGTTGAGGCGGTCAAGCTGAGCTTCTCGATCGGCGAGCTGCGGGAGCGGCTGACGCTCGACTTCGCAGCGTTCAACGCGAGCCTTATTGTGACGGGAAGCGTGCCCGACGTCGACCTGGAGGGGCAGACGTCGCAGCTCGCGTACTTCGTGCAGGACCGCCGCATCGCCATCGGCGATGCGCTCAGGAACATGGTGGCGCCGACGGTTCTCGGATTCGAGCCGGATGAGCGCTACAAGGTCGCGCGGGAGGGTTTGTCCGACCTGCGGCCGGATCCAGATTGGCTGCTGCGGTTCCAGCGCGTGCCGGACGAGCTGCTTGAGGAACACGTTGAGAAATGGCTCTCGGCGAAGGGCGCCCCGCCGATGGGAAGCAACTCGCTCGGGCTCGGGGACGTGGCGGCTGTCCGGGCCGCGAACACAATGGCCGTCAGGCAGACCGGGCGGACGGCGCAACCGCTCGTACGGGCGTGGGGCATCCAGCATGCAGTGCCAATCCATGACCTCTGGCGCGACCTTGGAATGGTGGAATCGGACCTGCGCCGGCGGCTCGACGACGCCGGGGCATTCGACTGCAAGGCCTGGAGCGAGGGCGAGATGTTGATCTGGTTCGGCCGGCTTGGGCTCTGGCCGACCGGGATGGAGCTGACGCTCGACCGGGAAAGGCTCGGTGTTCCCGGGACGGAGGTCGAGGCCGAGGCGCAGAAGGCGCGCGAAGACCGCGAGCGCCGTAACCGGGAGGCGCGGTCGATGCGACTGAATGGCGAGTTGCGCGATCCGCAGGCGGTCGATTGGTTGAAGCTGTCTGAGGAGATCGCGGGCGGGCTTCCGAAGAGCGTGCTCAATAGGCCGATCGGCACCTTCGCCGATCTTGCTCCTGCACAGGAGGCTCGGAAGCGTCGTTGCGGATCCAGCGGAGGTGGTATTGGTGGCAGCTACGGTGGGATCCCGCAGGAGAAGAAGGACATGATCGGTCGGCTCGGCGAGCTGACCGTCTACCACTGGCTAAAGGCGCGGCAGCCTGGTCAGGACATCGACCGCTGCTGGATGTCAGGTAACGCGGCCCTATTCAACGGTCAGGAAGGCAACGATGGGCTCGGTTATGACTTCTGCATCAGCTTCAACAAGCAGATCTGGTACATTGAGGTGAAGACGAGCACAGACGACCCGTGCCAGTTCGAGCTCGGTGAGACAGAGGTTCGGAAAGCGCGCGATGTTGCTCGCTCAAGGACGGCCGAGCGTTATGTGATAGCATATGTGGCGAACGTCGGGCAGACGGGTTCGACCACAGTCGATATCCTTCCCAATCCGTTAAGCCCCGATGCCGATGGGTTGCTGAACATCGCCGGTGACAGCATCCGCTATACTTTCAGACGCCGATGACGCCGAGCGTCGTAGACAACCCATGTTAGGCCCGATGGGGCGATAGTCGTCGGAGGTCGGCGTGGATGGATGAGCAGAGGGCTGGCATGAGCTGCTATTTTCCAGGCTGCAACGAGAAGGGGACCACGAAAGAGCACATACCGCCGCGCTCGTTCTTTCCCGTGGGCGAGAGGTTGCAACTGCTAACCGTCAAGTCTTGCAAGAAGCACAACAATGATAAGTCAACGAACGACCTATATGTGTTAGCGCAGATATGCATGAACGCGTCGCCGAGCAACCGGGCACGAGAGGTGTTTCAGGAGAGGGTAGCACCGCAGCTTTCGCACAATAACGATATGCTCCGACGGATGCTGCTGAAGGGGGCATTCAAGGTCCGCGGAGGTGTTGCGTACCCTGTGGACCACGCGCGTTTTGACGAGTTCTTCACAGCGCTATCATGTGGCCTGATTTACAAGTCGCAGAAGGCTCCTCTGCCGTCCGATTACAAGGTCAGCCATATCTATCACCGATTCATCAGCGACGCAGATGCCGAGCGGCAAGCACTTGAAGCAGGTATCGACCGCTTTTATGATGGAAAGCCGCTGGATTTCATGTCGTTCGGGAATCCCGACCTACGCAACGAGCGGATCTACACTGTCGAGATCCACGGCCTTCCCGGCTTCCAAGGAAGCATCACAATCGTTCATAAGTTCTTTGGAGTGTTCAAGGTGACCTCGATGCTCACTCGGTTCGTGAGCCGAAAGGGTGGCGATCCTATGTAACCGGGACGCTGGCCTTGGTCCGCTTCCACGTCCCACTTCAAAGCTGCATTATTGCAAACGGTCCATAGCGTTTCATCCCAGGTTGGTGTTTGCCGGAACGCTCGCTGCGTGAAGGCGCAACACGATCCCTAACGCATCATTTGCAGGAACAAACGCGTGATTGTAGTCGAATGCGTGCCAATCGATTTCTGTCCGAGCGCCAAGCTGATCTTGATGGATCTTGTCGCGCACGGCTTTTACTCCTCGCATCTTGATGTCGAAGTCGAGTGTACCTTGCGGGTCCGCGGCCGCCACCAAAGAACCAATCCAGTTGTTGGGTGAAATACGTGGAGCCGCAGCTCCATCATCATTTTGGCTACGAAGCCAAAGCGCTGAACCAATACCCTCGCAAACAGAGAATACTCCAACGCAGAACTCGAACGTCAGCAACTGACAATACGGCTCAAAAAGCACGGCCCGGTTGGAGATCCGCGTCGCATGCGGCACGATCAAGGCGGCTTTCATCTCCAGACCCACCAAGATGTGTTTAAGGTTCGAACGGAGACGGCTCGTCACACCGGCATGGAGACCTGCAGGAATGACTGCATTGAGCCACGGCTCCCAGTCGGTAGAGGTCGAGAGTGTCACGTAACCTGATGGGTTTTCTGGGTACTCTGAAAGGTAAAACACGTTGTTCGCTCCCGCGTACATGAATTAGCGGATGTTACGTGCTGTATGCCGCCAGCGAAATAACCCTCTCGGATTGTTCGTCAAGAGGGAGGCTCGTGCACGCCCAAATCACACAACACCCGGATGGGGCGTGCGGTAACGTTGGTCATGGATTTGGACCAAACCTACTGCGTAAAGCTTCTACCTGGAAACCGTCTTTTGTCGGTTTTGACGGTTAGTGTTCCCCATGTTCCGCCATTGATCGCCTCACCGGTGCCGATCTCCCGTCCACAACTACACTGTCAATTTTCGGCCCTTTCGAACTGTTATCTGTCGAATAACCCATCGTTACCAGCGCGCTTTCGATCCCAAGCATCTAGCAGCGTCTGAACTGTATTAAGGTCGTCCTGGTTCAGCTTTCCACTTGCCGCGATTTCCTTCAATCGAGCCCGAAATGCGTCGGGGTCAATAATCTCGGTATCGTCGCTGATCTGTGCCACCACGGTGACTTTGGAAACACGATCACCGAGGCTTCCAAATCCGCCCATTCCCATAGACCATGAGCGTCCCGTGAAATCCCGAGCAAGTGCGACAAGGCTAGGATCTTCGAGGATACGCGCGCCCGTCCACTCGCGCACTTCGGTCGAGTCGCCGCCGAGCAGATCACGCCAACGATAAAGGACATAGACGAGATCCCGGTGGTCAATCAGCGAGCCGTTCGCCGCGGCCGTACGGATCGTATCCAATGCTAGTTTGCGCACAGGCTCGATGGCGGAGGCTTGCACAAGGCAATCCTCGTCCCGCTTTGGACCTTGCTTCCGTTCCTCCTCATGATCGCCAATGGCTGATGAAGCAAAATCGACTAGCCAACCGAGGGCCGCATTCTGAATCGCCGCAACGAGGACATTGCTCCGTTCCTCCGGCGTGAAGCGCTCGCGCGTAACGCGGCGTAGTAGCCAGTGATAGCGCAGGCTCGTGTTTGCTATTCCGCCAAAGCCGCGCTCGGAATCGACGTCGAGGTCGATCTCATCGTGGATCTCAAATAGTGCCCCGAGAAACGCAGTTACTTTGCCTTTGTCGACGCGAGCGGCATGTGTCGTCAGTTCGTCTAGATAGACGGGCACCATCGATTTCCCGTTGCGGCGAATCGCTTTCGCGGCCGTTCGCATCGTCATCTTGATGAAATCGGCATCGTCAGCCCGCTTTGCCATCTCCTCAATGATCTTTGTCGGGAGTGTTTCGTCACTCAGGGTGAGGCGGAAATAGGTATCGAAATGAGCCTCGATGCAGACGCGGCGTTCGGCATCCCAATGTGAAATCCAATCGCCGCCGTAGCCCATGTTTTCGAGCCTAGGGAACAGGCGCTGCAATGCTACCTTTGCTAGATCGTGACGTGACACAGGAACATCATCCAAGAACGGCTCCAGACGATCATCGTGATTCTGATTGCCGTTATGCTGATTGGAGACACCACACGCCTCCTCTTTTCGGGAGCGTATCGCCCGAAACAAGCCAGGCTCATACAGGCGCAGTGCTTCCAGAGCGATGAAGTCGGCCAAGCTCACCTCGCCTGCAACGGCGGGCCACGTCACGCTGATCGCATTCTGATATCTGGCCACATGCCGAGGGGTCGCCATGTATGGAGCCACGATATCGTAGAACAGGTTCATGATGCGGACGATCTGAGCCTCTTCTGGGTCGCCGCAAATCTCCTGGATTGCGGTAAGGACCGCTTGGTTCAAGTCTGTTTGGAGAGGGGCAGGCACTTCAAATCCCGCTTGGACGATCTTCTCCAAAAAGTGGGGGCCTTCCGAAGGAAACCGCTCCTGCACCGCCTTTTCGGCCAGATCGCGGTCGAACACCAGCAGGTACATGATATTGGGCAAGCGGCCGACGGACTTCACCAGCCGGAATATCGCTATCGCTTCGTCGGGCGAGAGACGATCGATGTCGTCGATCACGACGAGGAATCGACGATCCTCATCGGCAAGGATTTTTGCCAGCTTCTGAAATGTCTTCTCGAGAGTATCGCCCTGGGGAAAGAAAGTGCTCACAAACTTCGAGCCGCCGGTGAACAGGGCTGTCAATGGCGCGCCGCTTGCCAGAGTCACTGCTGCGCCGATAGTCGGTCCGGCTTGAAGCAGGCGTTGAGTGATGCTGGGGATCAGGTCTCTTACCTTGTCGCCCAGGCTGGTTCGCAACGTTCCATTTAGGCTTTGCAGAAAGGCGAGCGCCAGCGCTTCTTCACCTCGGTACCACCAGCATTTGAAATCCGAAACCACCAGCTTTTCGCTGCCGGATTGTGCTAGCGCAGCGCGGATGAGGTTGACGACGCTGCTTTTGCCGGACCCCCACGGCCCATTGAGTGCAATGGTCGTTCCAACTGGCTTTTGCATTCGCATGATGCTCTTCGCGATCGATTCCGCAAAACCGGTCACTCCATAGCGGTCATCGTCGGCTGCTTCGATAGGGCTGTCATTGAAATAGCTTCGTTCGGAATCGCTCATTGTTTGCCCACTCCCATCCGCTCGCAGCTGCTTACTCTTCCACGAATAAATGTAGAGACAATGGAAATGAACGTTATTTCCGAACCCTACATGATTTAAACTTACCGATGATTGTCCGCGCTGATCAGAAAACGATATTGCTTCGGCTTCAAGCTCTTCGAACGACAATTTGATGGCTGGGCACAAGATCTTAGTGAGGGCGACATCTGCGAACTGAATTTCAGCTTTGCTAAGTCGAACGTCGAAAGGTACCCGTCGGGTGCCGGCCTTTACAAGAAATTGGCCTGATAACTGGTTGCCATCAGCGACACATGCGCCTCCAACGGAGGCCGCAACTCAAATGCCCGTGGCTCCCGTCCGAAATTCCATAACCTCACCAGTCGCCAATCGCCGCGGCGCTCCTCGGCAAGGGCCAATTCATTCCGCGTGATGTGAAACGGCGTTCGTTCCCAGCCTTTGGTCGTCTTCACCTCGATCAGCCGATCGCGGCCATCGGGATCGAAACTAAGGATGTCGTAGCCGGCACCGTCGCCATCGACCTGCGATACCCAGCGGATGCGATCTGCGAGATCACTTCGGCCGGCGGCAAGCAGGTTGGCACGCTCATGGGCGAGGATCCGCTCCTCGCCGGCGCGGCCCAGTGCGCGGTTGCGGGCATCACGCTCGGCCACATCGTACTTCCGGGCGATAGCTGTCATCTGCTCGAGTTCATTGGGCGGCGGCGCATTGCTGTGCGTCGGTGGCGGGCCGATCCATAGAATCGCCTCTTCCCTCAGCGCTGTCGGCGACGGATTCATGGCCGTCCGTGCGATGGATACGAGCCAATCCGGATGACGATCCAGCCAGCGAACCACCGCGTCGACGAGCGACGCTTGGAAATTGAAGGCCGGTTTATAGCCAGGGATCCAATCTTCCCCGAGGCCCTTTAGCACTGCGCTGATGTTCTGGTGCTTATATTCTATGGAACCCCGAGGCCGCCCAATTACCGCCTGCAGCAGCCGGTTGTGGTCGGCCTTGCTGTATGGCCGGCCGGCGATGTCGTCGGCGAGCATTGCGAAGTAATCCGCAACGATCGCGTCGTTCTGCTCCTCAGTCCAGACACCAGCCATCTCCGCCATCGCTTCGCCTATCTCGTCAGGACCTCTTGAAGCTGTTTCACCAGCGTCCCCCGCTTCTCGGCACTCAGGCTATCGAGATTCTGTTGCCGCCACCGCACGGCCGGCAGATTAGCGGCTGCCTCCAAGCCGACTGTTGACCAATCGGGCTCGCCTCGTTCGAACGCCAACAGGAATTGGCGGTGAGCATCAGGCATTGAACCGACGATTTCGCTGATCAGCGCTTCACGCGCTGCCAGAAGGTCGTCGAGTGCGACCGGCTGCCGCGTCATGCCGACGAAGCCGCGCTCGAACTCAGCTTTGATGTCTTTCCGGCGCGCCGCAAGCACCTCGGCCATGGGCCGGTCGTGGCTGATGAGGTAGACGAGAAAGGTCCGCCGCAGCGCGTCGTCGATGCCTTCGTTTGCCAGGAGGTCGCGCGCATCGAAGAGGTCACGTGGATGCTGCCGGTCGAATGCGGCGACGATCTTCCCGGCGTAGAGATCGGGGAAGGAGACAATCCGCATTTCCGCGAAACCAAACTCGTCTTCGACGCCAGAGGAAACCGCACGAAATTCGGGTTCGAATACGCAGCCTCGCAGGACCGGCGTGACCTCGATTTTGATCTGCGCACTGTCGCTGCGAACCACGAGCTTGGTGACGACGTTTTCGCGCGAGCGCGACGGTGCGACGCGGGTGCCACGAACCGCTTCAGTGATGCGCTCCGCGATGCGTAGCATCGCCGCATCGATCGCAGCTAGCGAGGCCGCGCGTTCCTGAACCGGCACATAGGTGAGGTCGATATCGACCGAAAGCCGTGGCAGGTCCCGGATGAAGAGATTGATGGCCGTGCCGCCCTTCATCGCAAAACACTCTTCCGCTGCGACTGAAGGCAACGCGCGGATCAGGAGCGCGACCTGGTTGCGGTAGGCGTCAGCAAAAGCCATCAGGGTGCCTCACCCAGTTCTTTCGGCACGGTGATCTGATAGACGGGATCGTAGCGCCCCTCCTTGAACAGCATGCGCTTGCCCGAGCCAAAATCGATTGCAGCGCGCTCAATGTGTTTGAGCCATGCGTGGCGATGCCGATCGGCAAAGAAGAAGAAGAGGCGCTTCACCTTTACGCTTCGACAGCGGACAAGCAGCTTCTGCAGCCGTCGCGGAGCAAGATCGCTCAGGCCCTCCATGAGCACGTCGACCTGATGGAAGCTTTCATGGTCGGGCAGTTCGTCGAGAAGCTCGAGGATGGCACGTTCCGGTGCTGAAACCGTAAGCGGCCAATCCCATTGTCCCCAGGCAAGGGAGCGCAGTCCGGCCTCCTGGAGAGGCCGGTCGCCTTGCTTGCCGGCACCCGGAACGAGGGAAGGGAAGTCAACATCGTCCAGGTCGCTCCCAAAAAGCGGTGTGCTGTTGCGGTAGACGAATTCCTCCTTGAGTGGCAGCGCGGCGAGCCAGTTGGGAGGCTTGGTTGGACCGTGAATATAGACCTTAGAACTGCCTTGCGAGACGTAGTGGGCATAGCCTTGCAGTTCGAGAGCTGTCCGACCGCCAACGACAAGGCGATGGTCGAGGAGCGTCTGGAGCGAGATAATGACCTGCTGCCAGCTCAACTGTCCGCGGGGGCGTCGATAGACCCGGCGTGCCGGCTGTTCGAGCCAGCCCGAGGCGACATATTTGGTGCGCAGCGAAGTATAGTAGTCACGCGCGGAGAGCCACGCGGAATCGACGAGCAAGCCCTCCGGGAGGAGGCGCTCGAGCTGTTTCAGCTTTCCTGCGTTTTGCTCACTCATGGTGGACTTTTTAGCCCATATTCAAACTGCACACCAGTTCGAAGATATCCCCGTTAGCGTCACTTCGGTTAGCAAATACGGCATATGGCAAACCGCAAGGCCTTGCGTTGATACTAATCCTCGAATTTTGATGGCTGAAACTGGTTTCGTATCATTCAGTCGGAGAGGCTTCGTCCGTTTCTGCTTCCTCGATCGGCAAGGCCAAGGCGTCTGTCCACTCCAGCGGCGAGCACGAGGTGGCCAGCCCCTTTTCGTCGTCGACAGACCAGAGTTGGAGGGTGATGGGGGGCGAATAGTAAAAGCTGCCCCTTTCTGCTTCCTGTTCAGGATCTGGCTCGGCGAAATCGACTTTCGACGATCTCGCCGAAATGTCGAGAAAATGGGGATTGATCAGGGCGTCGATCTGGTTCAGACGCTGCCGGACCCAAGTCGTCATTGCGCTCACTCTTGCAGCATCCTCAGACGTTGCATTTTCGAGATGATGCAGCACTGCAGTAAGTTTGTCCCGTTGGCTCAATTGCTCATGGACTGCATCCACAAACTCCATGCGGCGCTTCTCGCGGCTATTGAATGCCTCTTCACGCTGGCGTCGAGCTTCGGCCTCTCGCTGGCGGCGCTCCCGCTCGTCGGATTCTCTCCTGCGCTCACTAATGTAGGCTGCGTGCCCGGCGAAACCTGCCAATATGTCGGGCATCATGCTTTCCAAGGTTTGTGTCTTTCCGTCTGAGTAAGTGCGGCGAAGACCCGAATATGGGTTGGCGTGAATGACGATGGCGAGCCGGCCGGATGGAAATTGGTCGTATTTAGGCCATGGATCGGTGGTGTAGCCCCAGCGCGCCCTTTCATCCCGCCGCTTCAATTCCGCGGGTGTTGGTTGATGCAAGGTTTTCTCGGGCTGTTCCTCCAGGCCGAACGCAATTGACTCATTCTCGACAATGAGCACCAACCCGTCTTCAGTCGCCTTGGGCAAATGGCCTTGGGTTACCGCAAGAGTGAACAACTGGCTCAGAACCCGAATTCCCCGTTCAATCGAAGCACGAGCAATTTTGAGTGGGACAACGCCTTTCGAGCGGACCGACGCGAAACCTTGGTCGTCAGGACGCGCTTTCAAAATCGCGCGCCTTGTCGCAGCGAGAGACGGCGGTTCAACGATGCTTAGCGTCGGTTCGGATTCAGAGACCAGAAGCGGCTTAGCCGTAGCGTGCTTGTGGAGCCTGTCTCTGGCTTTTTCCTTGGCGTCGCGGACCGACGGAGACAGATGCTGCTCGGAACTTCCTGATATCCTCACCGTAGCCAAGTTTGGTTCGCTCAGTGGCGGTAGTGCTTCCTTGTTGACCCGCTTTCCGTATTCCAGCTTCGCCCAGTATCCACGTTCTGGTGTTGGAATGTCGTGGCGGTCACAGGTCTTCTTCAACGCCGTACCCGTAACGCCATAATCAGCGGCAACTTTGGTCATGGGTTTGGACCAAACCAGCTCGTAAAGCTCTTCCCGAGAAACTGTCTTCACCTCTCAACCTCTGCCGTCCATGCAATGTTCGATCTCAGCCCGCCGATCCACGACCAAGTGGGAGCATTGATTTTGCCGGTTTTGACGGTACTTTATCGACGCATCAGATTCGACGTTTGTGGTTGCTGCCTCACTGCGAAGCAGCCGATAGATGCCGAAAGTTCACAGGATTTTTTCAGCAAGTTTTACGCCTGAAAACTCAGCAAAATCAAGAGGCTAGGTTTTTGACGGCACCTTACACGGCATAATCGGACGCTGAAATTATTTTTCGCAGATATATCAGATGCTTAGGGCGAAAAAAATAATTGAGTGGGAATAATTCCAGGTTTTGCATGGTGAAGGGTGGCTTGATGTCTTCGATCCACTGGGCGTTCTCCGCGAACTCCCAAGTGAGGGGCCTCGCCACAACTTTCAGTGAAACAGCCGGATCTCTGGCGTTTAAAATCTGCACCGCGGGCCGTGCATATTCTGAAGCTCCGGTCCACATCGGCAGACCATGCCGAAAAACCACACGCGTGCGGTCTTGATCGACCGGGCGAATGTGATAAAAGGCCGGCACCAACGGGAGCGATTTTGCCTGACCGGGGCGAAGATGGGCGCGACGCGCCTCTGTCGGCTCTCTGACCGGACGATCTGAATCGCTACGGTCTTTGGGGAATAGGTTAACGGTAGACCCACGGACTCTGACTCCGTTAGTCCTGGTTCGAATCCAGGTTCCCCAGCCACTCTCTAAGCCCTTGAAATTACTAGATAAATCGCCTTTAGGTCAGACTTGATCCTTCGATCTATGTCGCCCCCTGTCGCGGTTTTATACCGGATTCATACCAACGGCGCATTTCTAGGCCCTGCTGAATCGGTCAACTCGTTAGGCCGTTGCGACGTCCGCCAGCCGCACCTAAGCGGCGTTGAGTTCGGAAGTCTTGCATGTCTTTCAGTCGGCGCGACAGGAGCGTACCCCGTCGCTGGCGGTCGGCTGGCGCAGCCTGCTTCGAGGACGATGACGCTCCAGAGTTCCGACGGAACGTGTCCCTAACGCTTGCAGAAGCCTTCCTGCAAGGAGGCGTGCAACACTCGAGGAGGGCAAGATAGGGGGACGGCCACATCCTCCCCCGCGGACCCCGACGGCAACCGCAGACTGGCTGCGGGTATCGGGCACTCCGTCCGGCTCGCAGCCGGATCGGTCGTGGCGGCAGGCTCCTCCGCCATCAACGCCATGGTGCCCCGCCGGGTCCCTAAGAACGCTGACCGCTTCAGTCGAGACATCCTCCGCCAGCGCTTCGGATGCGGGATCGTGCTGCCGCGAAACCCCGCGCGACTGACGGGCTACTCTCTAGCCGTGGACGTATCCTGCTCCGCCGGCGCGCATTCGGGAAGGACATAGGGGAAGTCGTGGCTTCTCCTGATTGCACCTATGGTGCGGCATTCCGGGCTGATCAGGCCCGTGGCTCCTGCATGAGGCGCCGCGGAGCCGACGTCAAGCGGCTGGCATGGGTCCGAGGTCGGGCCGGATCAGGCGACAGACATGTCTGATTGTGGTGCTGGTCCTATAGGTCGAGGTCCAGAACGAGGGAGGCCATATCCTTGCGTCGCTCCACAGCCGACCGGGCCAAGTCCATGATCGCCTCGTTCGTCATCGCGTACTTGGCGGCAGCCCTCGTGATCCGGACATCGTCGGCATCGGACTTCCGCTTCGCGGCGACGCTGCCCACGATGTCCTTCGCGATCTGCAGTGCCTCTTCCTCGACCTCGTCGACCTTGGACCAGTCGCTCTCCCTGATCTTGTCGGCAAGCACCCATCGGCCGTCGATGCGGAAGTGGGTGTAGAGGAAGGCGTTGCTTGAGATGTCCCGGATCGTGTTCACGGCCTCGCTGGCCGACAGGTGCTTCACGCCTTCGTCGGAGACGAAGTAGCCGTCCCGGCACTCCCCCTGCCGGAAGCGGTTGCTCTGCGGCCCTTCGATGGCGATCTTGAACGGGGTCCTGTTCGGGACCGCGAAGGAGTGACCCGGGCTGTCCTCCTTGCGCCGCCAGTAGCAGCCGCCCTCGGCGATGGTCTGGAGCAGCCCCATCATGCGTCCCTCCTGTTTGACTGCGGCGCAGCCTCCGCCTCCACGATGAAACGCGCACGCTCGTACAGCTCGTCGAACGTGATCACCTCCGGACGCAGGAGGTTCCTGCGATACAACTCGAAGCTCCGGAAGCGGCGCTCGTTGACGCCGTGCTCGCCCTGGAACTCGGTCAGCCTCCCGCAGATCACGAAGGACCGGGGCTCGGTGGTGAACAGCGTCTCGCCAGTCAGCTCGCCGTCAGCGTCCGTGATCGATTCCTGCGCGCGCCAGCCTTCGAGCGCCGCCGACACCGTGCCCTGCACCTGCGCGACGGCACCCGAGAGGTCCTTCGACGGTTGCCAGATACCGGGGCGGTAGGCGTCGGCAGACACCAGCGGCGAGTCGTGGCGCTTAATTTCCACGAAGCACGCGGTCGAAATCAGGGCGCGGGACTTCAAGAGTGCATCGACGCGCTTGCCTGGTCCTGAGATCGAGAAGCCCTTCACCACCTGCTCGAGCTTACGGTTGTCCAGCGGCCCGAAGTGGATCAGCGACAGGCCGCAGCCGAATATCCAGGGGTTCGCCTCGAAGAACTGCTGCCAGACATCCTCCGGTCCCTTGGGGTGCTGCTCGAGCACCGACAGGAAGTGGTCCCGGTCGTTCAGGAGACGCTCGAACTCACGCAGTTGGCGCTTCCGGTAGCCGAGGGCCACGACGTCTTCGGAAGTGATCTCGTTCCGGGCGAGCGCTGCGAGCAGCTCTTGATTGTCGGCGGCGATCCGGCGCATCTGGTCGGGCCGCAGCAGGAGCTGCTCGAGATCCGCGTCGGTGATGTTGATCTTGCCCGCGTCCGGGAAGTGAATCTGCTCTAGGTTGGTCAGGAACTTCAGGAGGGTCGCGATCTCGTCCGGCATGAACGTGAAGTGCTCGCGCGCCAGGCCGGATCCCGTGAACTTCTGGAGGGTCACTGTCTGGAAGGCGCGATCGTCTTCCATGAACGTCGCCTTGATGTGGACCCGTCCGCCCGGCGAATGCCTCAGGGTCACCTCGTCCTTGATGTCACAGAACGAGTATCCCGGTCCCGCGTCGATGTACTTGTTTCCGATACGCAGCCGCCTGCCCATGAAGTCGGGGATCGACGGCCCGACATAGGTCTTATCCGTGCGGCTGCGCTGGTAGATTGTCAGCTCATCTGCTTCGTCCATCGCGATTCCTTTCGCAGTGGACCATTCTACCAGAAAGCAACATGATTCCGTTGCGTCAGGAGCCGCTGTCCCCAAGCGATCGCTACCGGCGCGCTTGCGGTGAACGAAATCAGAACGTACCTGTGAGGCGAAGGGCTCCATCTCGCCCGGAATCGGGCTAGGTAACGGCATGCTCATCGAACATCTCGACACCGTCAGACGCGTAGTCTCGCCGACCCTCGATCCGAAGCGGCGTTCGAAGTTGGGGCAGTTCATGACCCCCGGCCGGATCGCTTCCACGATGGCCGAGATGTTCGTCGCGATCTCCGGCGACGTCCGCCTGCTCGACGCGGGTGCCGGGATGGGAGCGCTGACGGCGGCGTTCGTCACTGAGGCCTGCCGCCGGAAGAAGCGGCCAGCATCCATCGACGCCACCTGCTACGAGATCGACCCGCAGCTCGCCGAAGTCCTCCAAGGAACACTCGACCAGTGCGCTGACGCCTGCCGGGAAGCAGGCATCGAGTTCTCTGGGCGCATCGTCGCTGACGACTACATCCTGCACTCGGCGGAGCCGCTGCTTCAGCACGGGCGCACCTTCACACACGCCATCCTGAATCCACCCTACGCGAAGCTGAACACTGGGTCAGCAGGACGTATCGCCCTCCGCACCCTAGGGATCGAGACGGTCAACCTCTATGCGGCGTTCGTGGCTGTCGCCCTCCAGCAGATGGCATCCGGCGGCGAGATGGTTGCAATTACCCCGAGGTCCTTCTGCAACGGTCCCTATTACGAACCGGTGCGGCGGCATATGCTGTCCACGTCGGCGTTCCTGTCGATCCTCGTCTTCGAAAGCCGGAAGTCGGCGTTCAAGGAAGACGACGTCCTGCAGGAGAACATCATCTTCCACCTCCGCAAGGGTGGCGAGCAAGGCATGGTGAGGCTCTCGACGGACGCTTCCGAAGGCCGCGACGTTCCCTTCGAGGAAGTGGTCCAGCCACGGGACCCGCATGCATTCATCAGGCTCGCCGTGTCGACGGACGACACCGATCTCGCGACGAAGGTGCAAGCGCTGCCCTCCACACTCGTGGACCTCGGCATCAAGGTGTCGACGGGCCGCGTCGTTGATTTCCGCGCACCCGATCACCTTCGCAAGGAGCCGGGCGACGATACCGTGCCGCTGATCTACCCGGTGCATTTCAGCGAGGGCCGCATCACGTGGCCGCTCGACGGCATCCGGAAGTTCAACGCGCTGGCCGATTGCCCCGAGACCCAGTCGCTGATGGTCCCGCGCGGCGTGTACGTGCTGACGAAGCGGTTCTCGGCGAAAGAAGAGAAGCGCCGTCTGGTCGCCGCGGTCTATGACGGCCCGGCCGAGAAGGTCGGCTTCGAGAACCACCTGAACTATTTCCACGCGCACGGTGAAGGCCTCGACCCGACCTTCGCGGCGGGGCTGTCGGCGTTCCTGAACTCGACTGCGGTGGACAACTACTTCAGGCAGTTCAGCGGCCACACGCAGGTCAACGCGACCGACCTCAGGAACCTGCACTACCCGAGCAAGGAAGCGATCCTTGGGCTGGGTGAGCGTTTCCTGTCGGATCAAGCCGAGATCGACGAGGCGGTCGAGGCGATGCTCTAGCCCTCGACCTTGAGGACCTTCGCAGGGTCGCCAGCGATCCAGATGTACGTGCCCGGCGCGACGTTCTGATTCTTGCCTTGACGCGCAGCCGCGTCCTTCCAGGTCAGGTACGTCGTGGTGAAACCGACCCCGGCCTTCTTGGACCGGTCCGCCAACTTCTGCATCTGGTTGACCTTGTGCAGGTCGACCTCGCCGTCGGACGTCACGGCCTCGATCACCCAGAGCCAGTCTGACTCCGGATTCCACAGGAGCGCGTCCGGCATGGCATCCTCAAGCGTCAGCTCCACGCCTGCCTCGGCCATCGCGTCTTTCTCCTTCTGGGAGATGCGGTCGCCGTCTGCGTCGTCGATGTAGAGCACCTGGAAGCCCGGAAGGAACCGGGCGGCATAATGCTCGACGCTGGTCGCGATCAGGTCCGCGTGGCTCCGGTCAACGAGGGCCTTTGCCGCTTCGGCCATCTCGGCCTGGAACGCCTGCCGCTCTCGAGCTGCGTCCTTCGAAGCCCATTCCGACAGCATCTTCTTCCAGTCACCATCCGGCGCTCGCAGGATCGCGATAAGACCTTCTTCGAGCCTGTAGGAGTTGTTCGGTGACTTCGCTGTAGGGTGTCCGGCGATGAAGGCGCCGTCGTTGAGCTGGATAGCTTCGATGCCGCCGAGCTGCCTCAGGGGCTTCAGCCAGTAGTCGCGGCCTTCGCGGTCCAGCTTCCTGCCACCGCGCTGGAGAATTCCGACGTGACAAGCCACATGCGCAGTCGTCGCGCCGTCGCTGATGGTTGCGTCCTTCGGGGCGTTCGCGAACCATGACGGGGTCTCGTCGTCCAGCAGAGCGAACACGGCGTCGATCAGGTCGGAATTCCCACCCAGATCGATCGCTCCGAGGACCAACTTGATGCGGTCCTTCGTGACGCCCTGGAGGACTTCCGGGACCTTGCCGCCGCGCTGCTTGCGCAGCTCCTCCACCCTGTCTTCGAGCGCCATCGTCATCCCCCGTGAATCAGAGGGAATTGTAGGAGCCCGAGTCACTAGAGTCGATCGATTGCAGGGGGCGACGCTACCGACCCGGCAGCCTTCACCCTCGGTCTAAGCTCGCGTTCTTTTCGAAGTGTTCGTCCACGAGTCTGCGGCCTTCATCCTCGGCACGGTACTGACGGATGTTCCCGGCGACCCGGTTGCCCACTGCCGACACCGAGAAGACGACGAACGCGAACAGCACCGTGTGGGCGATGGTCCCGTAGGCCCAGTATGCGAGTGCGCCGCCGATGGCAGCCATGACAAGGGAATTGCCCATGTCGCTCCACTCGGCCCGCTTGCGCTCCTTTTTCAACCGCTCAAAGAAGGCGTCGATCTTGGGGTCGTCGGGAATCACCTGTCCCTCCCGGCCAGCACCTTCGCCACGGTGTCGAGGCTTGATTCATTCCAGTGCGCGACCGTCTCGCGGTGCACGCCATACGGCCCCTTCGCAGAGAACTCCATCGACGGCACGTATTCGTCGCCGGCGCGGCTGACCTCCCAGCTGTAGAGCGTCATCGCCGACTCGGCCGTCCTCCGGGCGCGTTCCCGCGCGGCATCATATCCGTCGACTGTGCCCTCCATCATGAAAGCGACCTGGTAGAGCAGCCCGAAGACGTCCTCCGCTGGCACCCAGCGCAACTCGTGAAGCTCTATGTCGATCTGAGCCATGGGCGAGGCCGCGAATTCATCGACGGTGCCAAACAGACGTTCCGGCGCTGCGCTGGCCTCCATCCAGCCGAGCTTCAGGCTGTTGTAGTAGACGGTCCAGCGCCGCCCGTAATCAGGGCTGTCAAGGTACCAAGCCCGCCGCATGGTGTCCGAGGTTTCTTCGAACGACCAGGCATCGGCGGTGTGCCAGTCGAGCGCCGGACCGAGCAAGGCGGCCTCGGCGAAGAAGCGCTGATCGACGGGATCGACATTCGCTTCCAAATATTTTCCGCGCAGCCCGGAGGGGCGGTCATGCTGCGGCTGCCGACGCTTCCCATCCCGGATCTCGTCGACGATCTTTGCGTAATGCTCTCTGAGCGACTTCTTCCCGAACATGTCCTCTCCACCCGCGAGCAGCCTACCGCCTCCGCAGAAGGAATCAATCACGCTCGGACGACGGGCAGCTCGTCCGAGCGCGTAAGGTACCGCGGCGACCTCATCTCGAATTTCGTTGCCCACTTTCGCTTGTTCGGCATGCCTGCCGACCCATGAACAACGGACCCTCGACCGAAGCGCTTGTTACAGGCATCGAGGGCTTCCATGAGCGCGCCGCCACGCTCCCGGTCCAGTCTGCCCATGCAGGGCAGCGCACGCTGGCTACGTTCGAGCGGAACGAGATCGACCGTCATGACCCCAGCCTTCGAGTAGCGATAGCCATTCTTCCAGACCGACCGCACCCCATGGATGGCAGCCGCTGCCAGCGCCATTGTGTCATTCGAGGCCTCCGGAAGCGTGACCGTCGTCGAGACGGATCGTTGCGAATGAGTGCGATCATGCTCCGAAGTGTGGAAGAAGACCGTCACGTGGTCGGTGCCGAGACCTTCCCTGCGCAGTTTCTCGCCGAGCCGTGAGGCATGCGTGGCGACGGCCTGCTCCATCGTCGCCCGGTCCTCTACCCTGCTGGAGAACATGCGGGTCACGGCGCAGCCCTGTCAAACGGCATCCAAAGTTGACCCCGGATCGGCGTCCAATTTTGACCCCCCTTGGTGTAGAGCGCTGCGGCGAGCGCCCGACCGGGTGGAGCTGGCCCGGGTTGCGCAGCCCGGTCGGGCG
>Ga0182742_1001381_pt1 | contig 31372 bp, 31 predicted proteins | sample eDN5th37CBELigMG_FD_128880 | JGI IMG/M metagenome (GOLD analysis project Ga0182742, IMG submission 128880) | Enriched Miracle-Growth compost microbial communities from Emeryville, California, USA - eDNA 5th pass 37_C BE-Lig MG (version 2)... ... | reverse complement strand
TAGCGCGCGGCTTCCACCTGACCGCGAAGCCTCTCGTCGGCTAGATCGGAGCGGGCAGGGGTGGTGCGGCGGTCGAAACTCATCGGGGCGGCTCCTCGGCACGGGCGGCTGGGTGTCTCCTAGAGCATCGGGCCAGAAAAGGGAATCCGCCCGTCACTCCCGGACGAGCCCGGGAGCGACGCGGAACGCGCTTTCCCCGGTGCCGCGCCTAACGGGCGTAGCGCTTCTTCAGGAGCGCATACATCAGCCGCGCCGCCTGGACCTCGCCGCCTTCCGGCCGCGCGGGGCGGGTCGAGGGATTCCAGGCGAAGATGTCGAAATGGACATGCGCCTTCGCGTCGGAGACGAAGCGGCGCAGGAACAGGGCGGCGGTGATCGAGCCACCCATGGGTCCGCCCGTATTGTTCATGTCGGCGTATTTCGAATCGAGCTGGCTCTGATAGGGGGCCCAGAGGGGGAGCCGCCACACGGGATCGTTCACCTCCATGCCGGTGCGGGCGATCTCGGCCGCGAGGTCCTCGTCATCCGTGTAGAAGGGTGGCAGCTCGGGGCCGAGCGCCACGCGGGCGGCGCCCGTGAGCGTCGCGAAATCGACCACGAGGTCCGGTTTGTCCTCGTCCGCCAGGGCGAGCGCATCGGCCAGGATGAGGCGGCCCTCCGCATCCGTATTGCCGATCTCGACCGTGATGCCCTTGCGGCTGTTGAGGATGTCGCCGGGGCGGAAGGCGTTGCTGGAGATCGAATTCTCGACGGCGGGAATGAGCACCCGCAGGCGCACCGGCAGCTTCGCGCCCATGATCATGTCGGCCAGCGCCAGGGCCGCGGCTGCGCCGCCCATGTCCTTGCGCATCAGCAGCATGGACGAGGCGGTCTTGATGTCGAGGCCGCCCGTGTCGAACGCCACGCCCTTGCCGACGAGCGTGACACGCGGAGCGTGGGCGTCGCCCCAAGTGAAGTCGATGAGGCGCGGCGCGGTTTCCGATGCGCGGCCCACGGCGTGGATCATCGGGAAGTTCTGCTTCAGGAGATCGTCGCCGACGATGCTGGTGAATTGCGCGCCGTGCGCCTCCGCCACCTGGCGCGCCACCGCCTCGATGCCGTCGGGACCGAGATCATTCGTGGGCGTGTTGACGAGATCGCGGCTGCGGAACACCGCCTGGGCGATCCGCGTCACCTCGTCCGCGTCGACACCGTCGGGCACGACGAGGCGAACGGACTTCTCCGCGCGCTTGCGGTATCGCGAGAAGCCGTAGGAGCCCAGGAGCCATGCGAGCGTGGCGAGCGCGGCGTCCGGCGCATCGGTCGCGAAACGATAAGCGCCCTCGGGCAGGATCGTCGGGAGCTTGCCGACGGCGAAGGGATCGTGCTGTCGGGAATCCTCGCCCGCAAGGCCGAACACCACGCCGGACAGGTTGCCGTCCGCATCTGGCAGAAGGCAATGGCTGCCCGCCTTGCCCTCGAAGCCCTGAGCCTTCGCGAAGCTCTGCGCGACCTTCGGCAGTTGGGCCGAGACGGTGCTCCACGTGCTCTCCGTCACGAGCCAGATCGGAAGCGCGTTGTCGGCGGACATGGCGAGAAGAGGATGGGGCATGGACTGTGACCTGAAGGATAATCGAGCGTTCAGCTCTGGGAATGCTGGCGAACGATCCGCGCCAAGCCTGCAAGAAGAGCCTGCTGCGGGTTCTTCAGCTCGGTCCTGATGCCGAGGCGCGCGAGAGCATGCGCATAAAGATCCGCGCGGGCCTGATCGGCCAGGATGGTGACGCAGGAGGGGCGCCCGAACTGTGCCAGGGCGGCGTTGATTTCATCGCCCGTGAGAAGGCCGGAGAGATACGGCCCGAGGAGATTGCTCGCCATCCGTCCGGATACCACGGCCGCCCGTGCGCCGAACAGAAGATGGAGAAGCCCCACGCACGCCGTCCCGTCCGCGCCGCTGTTGTGGTCCGCCGCACCAAGTCCCATGTCGAAGCCCTTCTGGTCGGCGGGCTCCGTTGCGGGGCGGCCGATCATGGAATGCTCCAGCAGCAGCGCATACATCTCGCCGGTCATGAAGGTGGCGAAACGCTCGATGCGCCCCTCGCGCATGAGGATCCATTTAGGATGCGTCCCGGCCGAGCACACGAGGCCGTCCTCGACGCCCGCGCCGAGCGCCAGGGTTTCCTCGCCGCGCATCACGTCCGCCGCGCCCGGCGCGGGCTCGCAGAAAAGGCCCGGGATGATGTGGCCCTTGCGGCCATCGCCGAGATCGACAGCGACCAGCGCCCGGGCGATCTCCGCGGGGCCCGCGGGGCAGTCGGCATAGGGGGCTTCCTGCCAGCCCTCGCGGCTTCCCACCATGCCCACGAGCAGCACCGGCGCGTCCGGCTCGGCCTCGAGCCAGCGCCCGCATCGCCGCAGGAAAACGTCTCGATGCTGCCCCTTCCGGAGGGCGGAGACGCCCTCGTCCGACGAGACCTGATCGAGAATGGTCTCATTCTCGATCAGGTAGCCGCGAAAGCGGGTGGTTCCCCAGTCGGCGACGATGAAACGCAAGGCCTTGATCCGTGTCTTTCTGCCGTCAGACGCTAACCGCGGGGCGTTCAGCGCGTTCCATACATGCGATCGCCCGCATCGCCGAGCCCCGGCACGATATAGCCGTGGTCGTTGAGACGCTCGTCGATGGAGGCGGTCCAGATATGCACGTCGGGATGCGCGCTGCGCAGCCGCTCGATGCCCTCGGGGGCTGCCAGCAGGCAGACGAAGCGAAGGTCTTTCGCGCCGCGCTCCTTCAGGCGCTCGATGGCGGCCACGGCCGAGTTGGCGGTGGCAAGCATCGGATCGAGCACCAGCACCATGCGGTCGGCGAGGTCGGACGGGGCCTTGAAGTAATATTCCACCGCCTGGAGCGATTCAGGATCGCGGTAGAGGCCGATATGCGCCACGCGGGCCGCCGGAACGAGCGTCAGCATGCCGTCGAGGAAGCCGACGCCTGCCCGCAGGATGGGAGCGAAGACGAGCTTCTTGCCGGCGATCTGCACGCCTTCCATCTTGGTGAGCGGCGTGTCGATCTCGATGCGCTCCATGGGCAGGTCGCGGGTGACCTCGTAGCAGAGGAGCATGCCGATTTCGTTGAGAAGCTGGCGGAAGCCCTTCGTCGAACGCTGCTTGTCCCGCATCAGGGTCAGCTTGTGCTGAACCAGCGGATGATCGACCACCGTCACGCCATCCATGCTCATGTCTCCCCTGGTCCTCATAGGCTCAATCATCAAAACACCGTTCCGTCACTGATTACGCTGAGAGGCGGCGAGCCGTCGCCGCGCTTCTCCCTGGCCAATCTGCGCCCCGTCGCCCAGGTCCCGCCCTCGAGCGCCTTCGCGAGGGGAAAGTCCTCGGCGGAAAATCCGAGCCGGGCGCGGATCGGATCGGCAATGCGGTCCAAAAGGGCCACCGTCAAGGCCCGCCATTCCACCACGAGCGGGGAATCCACCGCGTGTGCCTTTTTGGCGTCCTCCGGATCCTTCAGGGCGATCACCCCGGTATCGAGGAAAAGCCCGCCGTTGCGGTATTCCGGCAGGCCGGTAAGCCCGTCGACCTCCGAAACGGTATAGCCGGCCCATTCCAGAGGCTCGATCAGCGAGTAGGAGAGCCATTGGGAGAGCTTGTGGAAGGGGATGAGCCCATTCGTGGCATCGGGCGCCACGACCAGCGGGTGACGCCAGGTATCGCCGAGATCGACGCCGCCCAGGGTGATCCGGCCGGGCCAGATCGGCCCGAGATGGGCGAGGAGCGCCTCCAGGATCGCGGTCGCCCGGATGGTCTCGTCCTCGGCGCTCGCCGCGAGCACGTCGACGAGGCCGCCGGGGCGGGGATCGTCCTCCTGCCCGAAGATGTCGGGATTCGTGGCCACCACGCGCCCGAGCCGGTTGAGCAGGGCGGCGCGGCCCTCCAGCCCCACGAGCGGGTTGACCGCCGAGACTTGGAACCCCGCGGCCAGATCCTCCGCCGTCAGCGTCATCAGGACATCCGCGTCGACCCGGAACGGGTCCTCGGGCCTGCTCGAGAACGCGCCGCTCACGAACATGTCGAAGCTCGCCACGGCCAAGCCCTCGGAGCGGGTGTAGGATTCGCCCGTGCGGCCCTCCTCGTAGCGCCATTGCGGGCCCGCGCCCGCGTCGAGCAGCACGGACACGATGGCCAGGTCGAAGGCGGAGCGGGCCATCTCGGCGGCCGTGGTCCAGGGCGCGCCGTGCATCACGGCGTCCCAGCGGTCGTAGCCTCCGGCCGAGAAATGCCGCCAGCGGGCATGGAACGGGATCTCCAGCGAGGGATAGGCCTCGCGGATCGTCGCCACCACCTCGTCGGCGCAGGCCTCCAGGCGGCCGAGATCGACGGTGAAATGCCGCAGGCGGCCCTCGAGGCCCGCGTCCAGCAATTGACGGGACCGCGCGCGCACCGCCGCCGCGGTCAGGAGCCCGCGTGCGGCCTGGGTTTCTGGGCTTTCGGGCTTAGGGGAAAAATCAGGCTGGTCCGTCACACGGGACTCCGGTTCTCTCTGGGAGAGATGCGATAGCATAGACTCGCGGCTGGCCGCACCCGCGAGCCCGGCCGGTTGCGGAGAAGGTTAAAAGCGCTCGAGATCGCGGCCCTTCACCCTGTCCAGCTCCGCCGCGTCGGGCGTGCCGTCCGGGGTGTAATAGCCCGCGGCCTTCTTGGCTTCGATCTCCACCTGGGCATCCGGCGGCACCAGCTCCGGCGGGATCGGCACGCGCTCTACCACCTCGATGCCGGAGCCGGTGATGGCGTCGTACTTCATGTTGGACATGGACATGAGCCGGTCGATGCGGCGGATGCCGAGCCAGTGCAGCACGTCGGGCATGAGCTGCTGGAAGCGCGCGTCCTGCACGCCCGCCACGCATTCCGTGCGCTCGAAATAGGTGGCGGCGGAATCGCCGCCCTCCTGCCGCTTGCGCGCATTGTAGACGAGGAACTTGGTGACCTCGCCGAGGGCGCGGCCTTCCTTCCGGTTATAGGCGATCACGCCCACGCCGCCCCCTTGCGCCTCCTTCACGCATTCCTCGATGCCGTGGACCAGATAGGGCCGACAGGTGCAGATGTCGGAGCCGAACACGTCCGAGCCGTTGCACTCGTCGTGCACGCGGCAGGCGATGCGCGTCTTCGGGTCGCTCAGGCGCGCCACGTCGCCCACGACATAGACGGTCGTGTTGCCGATGGGCGGCAGGAACCCGCTCATGTCGGGGCGCGTCACGAGTTCCGGGAACATGCCTCCGGTCTGCTCGAACAGGGTACGGCGCAGCTCTCCTTCCGAGCAGCCGAAGCGCTCGGCGATGCCGGGCAGGTACCAGACCGGATCGACCGCGATCTTCGTGACCGAGATGTCGCCGGATTCATGCAGGAAGCCGCCGTCCGCCTTCAGGCGCTTCGCCCCCATGGCGGAGAGGATCTCCGGCATGTTGAGGCGCGCTTTCGTGACCGCGATGGAGGGGCGGATGTCGATCCCGCTCGCGATCGCTCCGGAGAAGACCTGGCCGACGAGGTGGCCCCAGGGATCGAGGGACACGATCCTGCCAGGCTCGGACCATTGCGGGTGCGGGCCGATCTCGGCCGTGGGATGCGTGTTGTGCAGGTCGGGCCGGGTGAGCGGATTGAGGGCGCGTGCCGAGATCGCCAGGGCCCGATAGAGCGAATAGGAGCCGCCATGCGCGCCGATCACGTTGCGGTCGCCGGGATTCGTGACAGTGCCGATGATCGGCCCGCGTTCCTCGGGGTCCTTTGCCCCCCATCTGATCGGATGCTTGATGGTGCCGGCGTTCGGCTCGGGATGGGAGGTGAGCCGGATATGGGTCGAGCGGTTAGGCGTGCTCATGAATGATCTTCCACGCGAGAACGGGAAGACTCCCCCAACGATCGTCAGGACAGTCTCCTTACGATCCTCGGAAGACTGGGCCAAAGTCGCGGGGCCGTCAACGGCTCAAGTTCGTCATGGGCCGGGCAGGATGCGGCCATACCCCTGGAGCCCGTCAGAGCCAGGGCGTGCCCTTCGGTCCGGGCCTTAGGCCCAGATGGGTCAGGATGCTCGCCCCGATATCGGCGAAGCTGTCGCGCCTCCCGATGCTGCCAGGCTTCGCGGCGGGCCCGAAGCAGAGGATCGGCACGTGCTCGCGGGTGTGGTCGGTGCCTTGCCAGGACGGGTCATTGCCGTGATCGGCGGTGATGACGACGAGGTCGCCTTCCCGCAGCGCCGCTTCGATCTCCGGCACGCGCCTGTCGAAGGCTTCGAGCGCCGCCGCATAGCCCGGTATGTCGCGGCGGTGACCGAATTCGCTGTCGAAATCGACCAGATTGGTGAAGACGAAGCCCCCCTCGGGCAGGGTCCCCATCGCGTCGATCGCGGCGGAGAGGCAGGCGTCGTTGCCGTGGGGCTTGACCTCCCGGCCGGTGCCGCGATGGGCGAAGATGTCGCCGATCTTGCCGACGGTCACCACCGGGCGTCCGGCTCCGGCCAGCACGTCCAGGATGGTGTCGGAGGGCGGGGGTGTGGCGAAATCCTTGCGGTTGCCGGTGCGCCTGAAGCCGGTCTCCGGCGTGCCCTGGAACGGCCGCGCGATCACGCGGCCGATCCTGTACGCGTCGCACAATTCGCGGCAGATCCCGCACAGGTCGTAGAGGCGCTGCAGGCCGAAGAATTCCTCGTGCGCGGCGATCTGCAGCACGCTGTCCACGGAGGTGTAGCAGATCGGCTTTCCGGTGCGCAGGTGCTCCACGGCGAATTCTTCGATGATGGCGGTGCCGGAGGCGTGCTTGTTGCCCAGGATGCCCGGCAGGCGGCCGCGCTCGATCAGCGCCTGCGTCAGCGCCTCCGGGAAGGCCGGAACCGTGTTGGGGAAGTAGCCCCAGTCGAAGGCGACCGGAACGCCGGCGATCTCCCAATGGCCAGACGGCGTGTCCTTGCCCCGGGACGTCTCGACGCCATAGCCCCAGGCTCCCCTCAGGGCTCCCTGAGGAGCCAGGCCGGGTGGCATTCGGCCCGTGGAGGCCTCGCAGGCGAGGCCCAGGCCCAGGGCGCTCATGTGAGGCAGGTTGAGCGGGCCCTGGCGCAGGCCCGCCTGATCTCCCCGGCCTTCTGCGCAGGCCTCGGCGATGTGACCGACCGTGTCGGCTCCGACATCCCCATAGGCGTCAGCGTCCTCGGCTCCGCCGATACCCACGGAATCGAGAACGATGAGGAGAGCGCGAGCCATGGATCCTGGTCCTTCAAGCCGTTCGAATCATGAGTGATACGGCATCACGGCGAGTGATGCGATGCTTCGGTCCCATGGGGGTGTCCCCCATGCGTGTGCCCCTCGTGGGGATGGTCGTGGTCATGATCGTCGCGGTCAAGGGGGCATTCGCCGTCATGGTCGTGCTGGTCCGGAACATGGACCTCGATCTGAAGGGTGGCATGGCCGATGCCGAACCGCTTCTTCAGCTCGTGCTGAGCCGAGGCGAGGAAGCGGTCGCCCGGATGCCCGTCCGGCATGACGAGATGCGCCGTCAGCGCGGTCTGGGTGGTGCTGATGGCCCAGATGTGCAGATGGTGGACGCGGGCGACGCCCGGGAGCCCGGACAGCATCCTGCGCACGGTTGGGACGGAAATCCCGCTCGGCACGCCCTGGAGCGAGAGCCTGAGCGACTGCCGCAGCAGGTCCCAGGTGCCCCAGACGATCACCGCTGCGATCAGCAGACTGAGGACCGGGTCGATCCAGGTCGCGTCCGTCCAGAGGATCACGAGGCCGCCGAGCACCACGCCGAGGGACACGGCCGCATCCGCGACCATGTGTAGGAACGCGCCGCGGATGTTGAGGTCGTGCTGGCCGCTCATGAAGAGCAGGGCGGTGAAGCCATTCACGACGATGCCGATGCCCGCCACGACCATCATGGTGCCGGCCATGACGGGGGCAGGCTCGATCAGGCGCTGCACGGATTCCCACACGATGCCGCCGACGGCGACCATCAGCAGGAGGGCATTGAGGAAGGCCGCCAGGATGGAGCTTGAGCGCAGGCCGTAAGTGTAGCGCTCGTTGGGCTCGCGCTTGGCCAGGATCGCGGCGCCCCAGGCGATGGCGAGTCCCAGCACGTCGCTCAGGTTGTGGCCCGCATCGGACAGGAGCGCCAGGGAATCCGCGAAGAACCCATAGCCCGCTTCGATCGCCACGAAGGCGAGGTTGAGCGTGATCCCGATCAGGAAGGCGCGGCCGTGACCGACCTCATGGGAATGTCCGTGATGATGGCCGTGATGCGAATGGCCTCCGGAAGCGTGATGGTGTGCGTGCATGATTGTCGTGCGCTACTGCCGGACGCTGTTCGCGCCGAGCGTCTCGAGGTTGAAGGCCGCCGCGAACAGGGCCCGTGTGTATTCCGTCCGGGGCGCGGCGAAGATGCTCTCGGCGGTGCCTTCCTCGACTACCTTGCCGTTCTGCATCACGAGCACATGGTTCGCGAGCGCGCGCACCACCTTCAGGTCGTGGCTGATGAACATATAGGCGAGATCGCGGCGTTTCTGCAGGTCGCGCAGGAGCTCCACGATCTGCGCCTGCACGGACATGTCCAGAGCCGAGGTTGGCTCGTCGAGCACGATGAACTGCGGCTCGAGCGCCATGGCGCGCGCGATGGCGATGCGCTGGCGCTGGCCGCCCGAGAATTCATGCGGGTAGCGATCCATGGCGGCCGGATCGAGCCCGACATCGTGCAGGGCCTTCGCCACGACGTCGCGGCGCTGCCGGTAGTCCAGGCCCTTGTCCTGGACGAGGAGGCCTTCCTCCACGATCTCGGCCACGGACATGCGCGGCGAGAGGGATCCATAAGGATCCTGGAACACCACCTGGAGATTCTTGCGCATGGGCCGGATCTCCCGCCCGCGCAGGCCGTCGATGCGGTTGCCGAGGAACACGATGGGGCCTTCCGACTGGACAAGGCGCAGGATCGCCAAGCCGAGGGTCGTCTTGCCCGATCCGGATTCGCCCACGACGCCCACCGTCTCGCCCCTGCGGACGCGGACGGACACGCCGTCCACGGCCTTCACATGGCCCACGGTCTTCTGAAGGAAGCCGCGCTTGATGGGGAACCACACCTTGATGGGACCGGCTTCGACGACGGTCGGCGCATCGGCCGGCAGGGGATTGGCGCGGCCCTTGGGCTCGGCGGCCAGAAGGCGCTGGGTGTAGGCGTGCTGCGGGTTGTCGAACACCTCCGCCGTGGTGCCATGCTCCACGATCTTGCCGTTGAGCATGACGCATACGCGGTCGGCGATCTTGCGCACGATGCCGAGGTCGTGGGTGATGAAGAGCATGGACATGCCGAGCTTGGCCTTCAGCTCGGCCAGGAGCTTCAGGATCTGCGCCTGCACCGTCACGTCGAGCGCGGTCGTCGGCTCGTCCGCGATGAAGAGGTCCGGCTCGTTCGCGAGCGCCATGGCGATCATCACGCGCTGGCGCTGGCCGCCCGAGAGCTGGTGCGGATAGGCCTTCAGGCGGCTCTCCGCGTCGCGGATGCCGACGAGCTGCAGCAGCTCCAGGGTGCGAGCGCGCGCGTCCTTCTCGGACAGGCCGCGATGGAGCTTGAGGATCTCGCCGATCTGCCGGTCGATGGTGTGGAGCGGATTGAGCGAGGTCATCGGCTCCTGGAACACCATGGTGATGTCGTCGCCGCGCACCCGACGCATCTCGTCCTCGCTCAAGGCGATCAGATCCTGGCCCTTGAACAGGATGCGACCCGAAGGGTGATGCGCGGACGGATAAGGCAGAAGCTTGAGCACGGAGAGCGCCGAGACGGACTTGCCCGATCCTGACTCGCCCACCAGCGCCACCGTCTCGCCCGGCATGATGTCGAAGGAGACGCGATCCACCGCCAGTATGTCGCGCTCGCCCTGGCGGAAGGCGACGGAGAGATCTTGGACGGAGAGGAGGGGCTCTGTCATCGGAACGTCTTTCGCGGATCGAAGGCGTCACGCACGGCTTCGCCGATGAAGATGAGAAGGCTGAGCATGAGGGCGATCACGAAGAAGCCCGCGAGGCCGAGCCATGGAGCCTGAAGATTGGCCTTGCCCTGCGCCAGAAGCTCGCCGAGGGAGGGCGAGCCGGGCGGCAGGCCGAAGCCGAGGAAGTCGAGGGAGGTGAGGGTCGCGATCGATCCGTTGATGATGAACGGCAGGAAGGTGAGCGTCGCCACCATGGCGTTCGGCAGGAGATGCTTGAACATGATGGTGGCGTTCGAAAGCCCCAGGGCCCGCGCGGCGCGCACATATTCGAAATTCCTGGCGCGCAGGAATTCAGCGCGCACCACGCCCACCAGCGACACCCAGGAGAAGAGCAGCAGGATGCCGAGCAGCACGAAGAAGCTCGGCGTGATGATGGCCGAGATGATGATGAGCAGGTAGAGCGACGGAATGGCGGTCCAGATCTCGATGAAGCGCTGCGCGATGAGGTCGATCCACCCGCCGTAATAGCCCTGCACCGCGCCGGCGAAGATGCCGATGACCGACGAGATGCCAGCCAGGATCAGGCCGAACAGGACCGAGATGCGAAAGCCGTAGATGAGGCGCGCCACCACGTCGCGCCCTTGGTCGTCCGTGCCGAGCCAGTTCCACTCGATGTCCTTGCAACCCGTGCCGCCATTGCGCTCCGCGATGGGGCGGCACTGCTCGTCGGTCAGCATCCAGGTCGGCGGGGCGGGCGCCGGAACCGGAAGGTCGAGGTTGTGGGTGCTGTAGGAGAAGCGGATCGGCGCCCAGAGCATCCATCCGTTGTCCTGGATCTCTTTCGTGATCACGGGGTCGCGGTAATCGGTCTGCGCCAGGAAGCCGCCGAACTTTTCTTCCGGATAATCCACGAAGGCCGGATAGAGCAGTTCGCCCTTGTAGGAGGCGAGGATCGGCTTGTCGTTGGCGATGAGTTCCGCGAATAGGCTTAAGGTGAACAGGACCATGAAGATCCAGAACGACCAGTAGCCCCGCCGGTTGGCCTTGAAATTCGTCAGGCGGCGCCGGTTGAGCGGCGAGAGCCTGATGAAGCCCTCCTTCGGGAGCGGCGGCGCGACCGGCGATGCGGCCGGAGAGACGAGGGGCACGTTCTCGTTCATGACGCGCCTCCCTCGATCTCGTTGCAGCCGGTCTGTGCTCTCGCCCTATCCTGAGGAGCCGCGCAGCGGCGTCTCGAAGGATGATCCAGAGAGCGCTGGAGCCTCCTTCGAGACGGATTACTCACGTAATCCTCCTCAGGATGAGGCTGGGGTGTGGGGCTGAGGGCGTGGTGAAGGCGTTCCGGCATCTCACGCCTCCCGGGTCTCGAAATCGATCCGCGGATCGATCCAGGTATAGGTGAGGTCGGAGAGTAGGTTTACCACCAGGCCCATGAGCGAGAAGATGTAGAGATTGGCGAACACCACCGGATAATCGCGGTTCACGATGGACTCGAACGACAAAAGTCCAAGCCCGTCGAGGGAGAAGATCGTCTCGATGAGAAGCGAGCCCGCGAAGAACGCGCTGATGAAGGCGCCCGGAAAGCCCGCGATCACGATCAGCATGGCGTTCCGGAAGACGTGGCCGTAGAGCACCTGCCGCTCGGACAGGCCCTTCATGCGCGCGGTGAGCACGTATTGCTTGCGGATCTCGTCGAGGAAGGAGTTCTTCGTGAGCAGGGTCGAGGTCGCGAAGGCGCCGAGCGCCATGGCGGTGATCGGCAGGACCAGATGCCAGAAGTAATCGGCGATCTGCATGTACCAGGGCATGAAGTCCCAGGTCTCGGAGGTCAGGCCGCGCAAGGGGAAGATCTGCCAGAACGAGCCGCCCGCGAACAGCACGATGAGCAGGATCGCGAACAGGAAGCCCGGAATCGCATAGCCGATGATGACGATGGCCGATGTCCAGATGTCGAAGGAGGAGCCGTCGCGCACGGCCTTCTTGATGCCGAGCGGGATCGAGATGGCGTAGGACAGAAGCGTCATCCAGAGCCCCAGGCTGACCGAGACCGGCAGTTTCTCCTTGATCAGATCCAGCACCGAGATGTCCCGGAAATAGCTCTTGCCGAAATCGAAACGCGCATAGTCCCACAGCATCTTGAAGAAGCGCTCGTGGGCGGGCTTGTCGAAGCCGAACTGCGCCTCGAGCTGCTTGATGAATTGCGGGTCGAGCCCCTGCGCGCCGCGATAGCGGGACGAGGACGACTCGCCGCCGCCGCCGGGGCTCTGGCTGCCGCCGGAAAAATCCCCCCCGCCGCCCGATATGCGCGAGGTCGCGCTGGAATCCTGCCCCTGCAATTGCGCGATGATGCGCTCGACGGGGCCGCCGGGGGCGAACTGCACGAGCACGAAGGAGATGAGCATGATCCCGAGGATGGTGGGGATCATGAGAAGCACGCGGCGTGCGATATAGGCCAGCATCAAGCGCCTGCGCGGTTGCGGCCGATGCGGCCGAGATGGGTGTCGCTGAAAGCGGTGGCGTATTTCAATCCGTATCCCAGCATGCGGTCGAACCCGATATGCGCCGCCCAGATGGCGGCCAGTCCGAGGAGGAGAGGGGCCTCGAGCGCCAGTCCGGCGCCGAGCAGCGCCGCGGGCCCGAGAAGGGTGTGGGCGGCATTGTAGATCGCGGCTCCGGCCCTAGGCCCTGCCGCGTATCCGGCAAAGCTCAGGTCCGGGCTGAAGAACAGAAGGGCGTAGAGCCACCAGGTGAGGCCCGTTTCGAAAAAGGCCCAGGTCCCGAGGAGGAACAGCGCCAGGCCTTCGAGACGTAGGAGCAGGCGGGGAGCGCCCGCCGCGGCTGGGGCCGTCATGATCGTGTCCAAACCTTACCCTCGCCCGATCCGCTTGGCCTTCTCGGCATCGTACCACCAAGTTCCCGGCGCCCCGGAGCCGAAGCGGGGCTTCGTCCCGGGACGGGAGAACTGATCCCAATAGGCGATCCATTCGCTGGCTCGATGCCACATGGGCACCCAATAATGGCCCGAACGGAGGACCCGGTCCAGGGCGCGGCAGGCGATGTTGAGCTCCTGCCGGGTTTTGGCGTTGGCGATCGTCTCGATCAGCGCGTCCACGGCCGGGTGGCTGATGCCGGCGATGTTCTGGGAGCCTGGCGTCTTCGCCGCCTCCGAGCCATAGACGACCCGAAGGCCGTCGCCCGGGGTCGATCCGCCGAAGAGGTTCCGGCTCGCCATGTCGAAGTCGAACTCCTCCATGCGGCGCTGGTACTGGGCGGCATCGACGACCCGCGAGAACGCGTCGATCCCGAGCCGCTTCAGGTTGGCCTGGAAGGGTTGCGTGTGCGGCTGGAGCGCCGACTGGAAATCGAGGAACTCGATCCGGAACGGCTGTCCGTTCGGCAGCTTCAGCGCGCCGCCCTCGCGTTTGCAACCGGCCGCGCGCAGCAGCTCGTCGGCGCGGCGCAGGAACTTCCTGTCCTGGCCCGACCCGTCGGAGACGGGCGGCACGGGCGGCTCGCCGAACACCGAGGCCGGGAGCTGCTCGCGGAAGGGCTCCAGCAGGGTAAGTTCCTCGGGGGAGGGCGTGCCCTCGGCCTTCATGTCGCTGTTCTCGAAATACGAGGTGGTGCGCCTGTAAAGGCCGAACATGATGTTGGCGTTCGTCCATTCGAAATCGAATGCCAGGCCGATGGCTTCGCGGATGCGCGGGTCCTTGAAGGCCTCGCGGCGCATGTTGAAGTACCAGCCCTGGATGGTGGAGGGCGAGTCGTTGGCGATCTCTTCCTTCTTCACCTTGCCCTCGCGCATGGCCGGAAAATCGTAGCCGGTCGACCAGGTGCGCGAGGTGTATTCCTCGTGATAGTTGAGCGTGCCGTTCTTGAAGGCCTCGAACGCGACCGTCCGGTCGCGGAAGTATTCCCAGCGGATGCGGTCGAAATTGTTCTGCCCCACATTCACCGGGAGATCCTTGGCCCAGTAATCGGGCACGCGCTCGAACTCGATGAAGCGTCCCGTCTCGAACTTCGCGACCCTGTAGGGACCGGAGCCGAGCGGCGCTTCCAACGTCGAGGCCTCGAAGTCCTTGCCATGCCAATACCGCTCCGAGAAGATCGGAAGGGCGGCGACCACGAGATGCAGGTCGCGGCTGCGCTGCGGCGTGAAGCGGATGCGCAGAATGTCGTCGGCTTCCGCCTCCGCCGAGGCCATCTGGGTCAGCAGGGCGCGATAGACCGGATGGCCCTTCTCCTTCAGGACGTTCAGGGAGAAGGCCGCGTCTTGCGCGGTGAGTTTCGAGCCGTCGTGGAAGCGCGCTTCCGGACGCAGGACGAAGCGGTAGGTCAGCCTGTCGCCGGAGACACGCACGCTCTTCGCGACCAGTCCATAAAGCGCGTCCGGCTCGTCGCCGGAGCCCGCCATCAGCGAATCGAACGTGGCCCCCATGCCGGCGGCGCCGTCGCCGCGCAGCACGTAGATGTTCAGCGTGTTGAAGGTGTCGAAGTTCTGGTTGCCGGTGGTCTGCTTGATCTGCAGCGCCAGCGTGCCGCCCTTGGGGGCCGCGGGGTTCACGTAGTCGAAATGCTCGAAGTCCGGCGGGTATTTCAGGTCGCCGAAGGCCGAGAGGCCGTAGGTCTCGGTCTCCTCCGCCCCCTGAGCGAAGCCGGCTGTCGGGAGAAGGCTCAACACCGCGCCAGCGGCGCCGGCCTTGAGAAGGGTGCGACGGTCGAACGTTCTCATCGCGGCGCTCCCGTCTTGGCGGCCTTGGCCTCGTCGTACCACCAGATCGTCGGGAAGGCGGCGCCGCCGTAGCGCGGCATCGCCTCAGGATGGCTGTAGCGGTTCCAGCGGGCGGTGCGGATCTTGCTGTAGGTCCATTGCGGCACGACGTAGTTATGCGCCAGGAGGACGCGGTCGAGGGCCTTCGTGGCGGCGACGAGCTCATCGCGATCCTTTGCGAAGATCACCTTGTCGATCAGGGCGTCGATGCCGGGATCGTCAATGCCGGCATAGTTCTGCGAGCCGTCGCGCCGGGCAGCCTGCGAGCCCCAGTATTCCCGCTGCTCGTTGCCGGGAGACAGCGACTGCGCCCAGCCGTTGGTGATCATGTCGAAATCGAAGGAGCGGGTGCGGTTGACGTATTGTGCGTCGTCGACGATGCGCACGGTGACGTCGATGCCGAGGCGCCTGAGCGATTCCCTGTAGGGAAGCACGTAGCGCTCATCGGTCGGCGCTTCTCCGAGGAACTCGATGGTGAAGGTCTCGCCCTTCGCATTGACCCGGCGGCCTCCCTTCACCTCCCAGCCGGCTTCGCGCAGCAGGCGGTCGGCTTCGCGCAGGTTGTTCCTCGTCGCCTCCGGCGTGTCGCTGGTGGGGTTCTTGTAAGGCATGGTGAAGACGCTGGGCGGGACCTTGTCGCGAACGGATTCGAGGATCGCCAGCTCCTGGCCTTCGGGCAGTCCGGAGGAGGCGAGTTCGAGGCCCTGGAAGTAGCTCGCCACGCGCTCGTACTGGCCCGAGAAGATGGCCTTGTTGATCTCCTCGAACGGGAAGGCGAGATTCAGGGCGCGGCGCACGCGCTCGTCCTTGAACTTGTCGCGCCTGAGATTGAGCACGAAGGCCTGCATCACGCCGGCGGCTCGCTGCGGGAATTCCTCCAGGATGACGCGGCCTTCCTGGCGCGCGGGAAAATCGTAGCCCGTTGCCCAGTTCCGGGCGATGTTCTCGATGCGGTAGTCGATGCGGTCGCTCTTGAAGGCTTCGAGCAGCACCGTCGCATCGCGATAATATTCGTAGCGCATCTCGTCGAAGTTGTTCTGACCCACATTCACGTTGAGATTCGCGCCCCAGTAATCCTTCACGCGCTCGTAAGCGACCGTGCGGCCCGCCTCGAAGCTCTTGATGCGGTAAGGGCCCGAGCCCAGCGGCGGTTCGAGCGTGGTCTGCGTCACGTCGCGCTTGCGCCCGTCGGGCGCGGTTCCTTCCCACCAGTGCTTCGGCAGGACCGTGAGCTGGCCCATGATCTGCGGCAATTCGCGGTTGCCCTTTTGATCGAAGGTGAACTTCACCTCCCGGTCCGTGATTTTCTCCGCCTTGGTGACGTTGGCGTAATAGTACGCGTAGGTGGGGCTGTTCGTCTTGAGCGCCTCGAAGGAGAAGATCACGTCGTCAGCCGTGACGGGCTCTCCGTCGTGCCAGCGCGCCTCCGGGCGTAGCCGGAAGGTGACGGAGGAATAATCCTCCGGATAGCTGAAGGATTCCGCCAGGAGGCCATAGGCCGCGCTTGGTTCGTCGAGGGACGGGGTGGTCAGGCTCTCGTAGATGAGGGCGCTTCCCGCGGCCGGCGACCCCTTCACCCCCGCGACGACGATGTTGAAGCTGTCGAAGGTGCCCTGCGCCCCGAGCCGGACCAGACCGCCCTTGGGGGCATCGGGGTTCACATAGTCGAAATGCTCGAACCCGGGCGGGTACTTGGGCTCGTCGAGGAGGGCCGCCCCATGCCGCCACTGGACTTCCTGGGCTGCAAGCGGGGACAGGCTGAGGCAGGTGGCCAGGAAGCTGAGCAGAAGGGTACGGATCACAAAGCGTCTCCTGAAGGACGGGGCGTCGGCCGGCAGGTTACATTTTTGTGCGGCTCGGAGCGAGCGCAAGGGATGCGACCCAAAACAAAAGCCGGGCGCGAGGCCCGGCTTTGCCGAATTTCGGGTTCGTTGCCCGCGACTTATGGAGCCGGGAACGGGACCGGGCTGTCGGACAGGGTCTGAAGATAGGCGAGCAGGTCGGCCCGCTCCTTGTCGTTCGCGATGCCAGCGAAGGCCATGATCGTGCCGGGAACCGCCTTCTTCGGGTTGTGGACGAAGTCGAACAGCGCCTCGTAGGTCCAGTCGCCGCCATGGGACTTCATGGCGGAGGAGTAGTTGAAGCCCTCGTGCGAGGCGACCGGACGGCCGACGACCCCATAGAGATTCGGGCCGACCTTGTTCGGGCCGCCCTTCGTGAAATCGTGGCAGGAGCCGCACTTCTTGGCTGCGGCCTGGCCCTTGGCCGCGTCGGCGCTGGCCAGGAGAACGGGCAGCGGCTGAGCTTCTTCGGCCGGTGCGCCGCCGCCGGCGGCAGCCTCTTCGGCCGCCGGAAGGTCATAGCCCGGAACGGCGGGGGCATGCGACGAGAACAGACCTTCGGCAACGACTCTGACGCCGACCACGAAGAGAAGCGTCCCGAAAAGGGCACCCAGGATCTTATTGGTCTCGATATTCATAAGTTAAGGCTCTCCTCGCCTTGGTCACGGCGAACCCAGCGCAACAGAACAGCTTCGCGGACGAACGCCCGCGCTACGCGGCGTTGCTTAGCCGTTATGGAGGGGTTTTGACAATGGGGTTGTTGCAGGTTTTGGCGCTCCATTGGTCGCAGTTCGGGTGCTAAACGCCCGGCGAGGCGGAAGGGGCCCGGAATCAAGTGCCGCAGAACCCATGACAAACAGGGCTCGCCTTGCTAAGGACGCGCAGCTTTTTCTGCGAAGACCGCGCCATGTCCGACCCCCTGGTTCTCATTCCCGCACGCCTCGCGGCGACCCGCCTGCCGAACAAGCCCCTGGCGGAGATCGCCGGAGAACCCATGATCGTCCATGTCTGGCGGCGGGCCATGGAGGCGGGAATCGGACCCGTCGCCGTGGCGACGGATGCGCCCGAGATCGCCGAGGCCGTGGCCCGGGCAGGCGGGCGGGCGGTCATGACCCGCTCCGACCACGCCTCCGGCTCCGACCGCATCTTCGAGGCTGTGGAAAAGCTCGATCCGGAGGGTCGGCACGACGTGGTGGTCAACGTCCAAGGCGACCTCCCGACGGTCGACCCGGCGGCCATCGCCGCCTCCGTCGCTCCGCTCTCGGACGCCGCCGTCGATCTGACCACCCTGGTGGCTGTGATCGAGCGCGAGGAGGAGAAGACCAATCCGAACGTGGTGAAGATGGTCGGCTCGCAGGTCGCGCCCGGCCGGTTCCGGGCGCTCTACTTCACCCGGGCCACGGCCCCCTACGGGGAAGGTCCGCTCTACCATCACATCGGCCTTTACGCCTATCGCCGCAAAGCCCTGCAGCGCTTCGTCTCCATGCAACCCTCTCCGCTGGAGCAGCGCGAGAAGCTCGAGCAGCTGCGGGCCCTGGAGGCGGGCATGCGCATCGACGCCGTCCTCGTGGACGACGTGCCGCTCGGCGTCGACACCCCCCACGATCTGGACAGAGCCCGCGCGATCATTGCGGGCCGGAGGACAGCATGAAGCAGGTTATTTCATTCCAGGGCGAGCCGGGGGCCAATTCCCATATCGCCTGCTCGGAGATGTATCCCGGTTGGGAGGTGCTGCCGTGCCCGACCTTCGAGGATGCCTTCGCGGCCGTGAACGACGGCGAGGCGGGGCTCGCCATGATTCCCATCGAGAACTCGATCGCGGGCCGCGTGGCGGATATCCACCACCTCCTGCCGACCTCCGGCCTGCATATCGTGGGCGAGCACTTCCTGCCCATCCATTTCCAGCTGATGGCGCTGCCCGAGGCCGATCTCGGAACGATCAAGAGCGTGTACAGCCACGTGCACGCGCTGGGTCAGTGCCGCAAGATCATCCGCAAGCTCGGGCTGAAGGCGAATGTCGCGGGCGACACTGCGGGCTCCGCCCGGCAGGTCGCCGAGTGGAAGGATCCCACCCGCGCCTCGCTCGCGCCCCGCATGGCGGCTGACATCTACGGCCTGAAGATCGTCGCCGAGGACGTGGAGGACGAATCGCACAACACCACGCGCTTCGTCGTCCTCTCGAAGACGCCGCAATGGGCTCCGGCCGGCAAGGAGCCGACCGTCACCTCTTTCGTCTTCCGCGTGCGCAACCTGCCCGCCGCGCTCTACAAGGCGCTGGGCGGCTTCGCCACCAACGGCATCAACATGACGAAGCTCGAGAGCTACATGGTCGAGGGCTATTTCAAGGCCACGCAGTTCTATGCCGAGGTGGACGGCCATCCGGAGGACCGGAACCTCAAGCGCGCCCTGGAGGAACTCGAGTTCTTCTCCCGCGAGCTGCGCATCCTCGGCGTCTATCCGGCCGCGCCCTTCCGCGAGCACATCCAGGAGGCGGCGGAGTAATCGTCCGCCTCATCCCCGGCTCGCGGCAAGGATCGCTTCAGTCCTTCACCCATTCCCGCAGAAGGTGGTTCGCGATGGCGATGGGGGAGGGGGCGGCGAAATCCTCGTGGCTTCCCGCCAGCATGCGGCGCACGTCGTCCTTCGTGAACCAACGGGCGTCCTCCAGTTCCTCGCCGTCGAAATCGATCTCCTCGCTGATCGCCTCGCCGACGCAGCCGATCATGACGTTCGACGGGAAGGGCCAGGGCTGTGAGGCCAGGTAGCGCACCGCGCCGACCCGGATGCCCGCCTCCTCGAACGTCTCGCGCCGGACCGCGTCCTCGATGGTCTCGCCCGGCTCCAGGAAGCCTGCGAGGCAGGAATACATCTTCTCCGCGAAGCGCGGCTGGCGGCCCATGAGGCAGCGGTCGCCGCGGGTGATCAGCATGATCACCACCGGGTCGGTGCGCGGAAAATGCTGCGCGCCGCAGGACTGGCAATCGCGCCTGAAACCGGCCTGGGCGGTCCGCGTCTTGGCGCCGCAATTGGCGCAGAAGCGATGGCGGTTGTGCCAGTCGAGGATGGATTTCGCCATGGCGAGGATGCCGAGCTCCTCCGCCGGCACCAAGCCGTGGACCGCGATCGAGCGCAGGTCCACGACCGTATAGGCCGGATCGTTCTGGAACAGCTCCGCGGCGTCCGGCGCCGCCAGGGTGGCGATCACCGGGCGGCCCTGCAGGGTGCCGAGGAAGACCTGCTCCCGATGGGCGGGCAGGCGGCCCAGGGCCGAGACGGGGAGCAGGCCCGACCCGGGCTCGCCGGCCCGGAGCACCGGCATGTCGCCGGCCAGGAGCACGAGCGCGCTGCCCGGATCCGCCGCGGCCTTGGCCAGAGCGTCGGGGTCCCGCTCCGCGCTGTGGCGGACGAGGGGATTCGTGATGTAGCCGATGGGACGCGTCATGAGCTTCAGGCTTCAGCGAAGAGGGCGGCGGCACGCTCGATGAGGGCGCTCGCCGCGTGGGCCGGATAGGGCGTGCGGGTGCCGTGGCCCCAGACGGGGCCGGGCCAGGCGGGATCGGAGCGGAAGCGGCCGATCACATGCACGTGGAGCTGGGTCACGATGTTGCCGAGCGCGCCCACATTCACCTTGTCGGGTTTGGACAGCGCCAGCATCACCTTGGTGGCGATGCGGATCTCCTGCGCCAGACGGGCATAATCCTCATCCGACAGATCCGTGAACTCGCTCACGCCCGGAAGGCGGGGCACCAGCACGAACCAGGGAAAGCGGGCATCGTTCAGAAGCAGGACCGAGGAGAGGGCGAGGTCGCCGATGGGGATCGTATCGGCCTCGAGCCGGGAATCGAGCTTGAATGTCATGAGACTATCTAGCCGAGGTCGCGGCACTCTGTCAGCCGTTATCGGCGCCTCGCACCGTGGGCCTCCCGGCCGGTGCCGGACCCGCAGGGTGGCCCAGGAGGGCGGAGAGAAGCACTCCCTCGTCATGGTCGGGATTGGCCCGGCCATGACGAGCTGGCACCCTCCTGCCTCATCCTGAGGAGCCTGCGCAGCAGGCGTCTCGAGGGATGATCCAGTGCACGCGGGAGACGCCCTATCAGGATGAGGGCGGGCGTTGGAGCAGGGGAGGGCCGGGTCAGGCCCAGCCATGACAAAGGCGTGGGCCCACGACGGAGGAGCGCGTTCGTGACGGGGGCGATTCTCCTCGACGGGATACTCTCAGCCCGGGCCCTTTTCCGCCTCCGGCGGGGCTCTGGGGGTCGTGGCTCGGCTTTTCGCGTCGCTCCGGGATCCGGATCGCCGGACCGCCGTTCCATCAATCTGCAGCCTGCGGCCTTGAACCGCCCGCGCGGAGCAGCGATAAGGACCTCATGACCGATACCTCCTCCGAACCGGATCCCTTCCTCGAGATCGGCCGCAAGCTCTTCGCGGGCGAGGCGGATTTCATCTGGGCCGCGAACTCCCTGAAGAACCTGCCGCCCATGAGCAAGGTGGAGATCTCCTTCGCCGGGCGCTCCAACGTGGGCAAGTCGAGCCTCGTGAACGCGCTCACCGGGCGCAACACCCTCGCGCGCACCTCGCATACGCCCGGGCGCACGCAGCAGCTCAACTTCTTCAACATCGGCGACCGCCTCCACCTGGTCGACATGCCCGGCTACGGCTATGCGGCGGTGGACAAGGAGAGGGTCCATGCCTGGACCCAGCTGATCCACGATTACCTGCGCGGCCGGGCGAGCCTCGCCCGGGTCTATGTGCTGATCGACGCCCGGCACGGCATCAAGCCCGTGGACGAAGGGGTTCTCGAAACCCTCGGCACCGCCGCCGTCTCCTATCAGATCGTCCTGACCAAGGCTGACGAGCTGAAGAAGGGCGAACTCGAAAAACGGGTGGCCGACACGATGGAAAAGATCTCCAAGCGGGCCGCGGCCTACCCCGAGATCCTGGCGACATCGAGCCGCACGGGCCTCGGCATCCCGGAGCTGCGGGCCGGGATCGCACGGCTCCTCAGCGAGAGAGGCGCCCTGTGAGCCTGGCGGCCCGCCTGCTCATCGTCCTGGCCGGCCTCTCCGGCGCCCTGGGGGTAGGCCTCTCCGCGGCGGCGGCACACATCACGGGGGGTAATCTCGCCACGGCGGCGCAGTTCCTCCTGTTCCACGCCCCAGGCCTGCTCGCCCTGGCGGCCCTGATCGCCGCCGGCGCCGTCCATCCCGCCCTCGCCCAGGTGGCCGGATACGTCCTGGTTCTGGGCCTCGCCCTGTTCTGCGGCGACCTCTCCCGCCGCGCCTTCGCGGGCGTCGCGCTCTTCCCCAGGGCCGCCCCCATGGGCGGCCTTCTGCTGATGCTCGGCTGGGTCCTGGTGGCGGTCGCGGCTCTTCTTCGCCTGCGGGGCTGACATCCACGCCCGGCCGGAGCATCGATGAAAAACGCGCCCGGTTCGTCGCCCGGCACGGCGCCGATCCGGAAACGAGCGCCGGATCGCTCCCAAAAGTGCATTCCACTTTCGGGCCCAATGCTCTAGAAGGCAGGCCGTTTCGTCCTCATTCCACCCGCTGGAGCCGCCTATGTCCGATTCCAAACAGCTCCCCGACGTTCATGTGCAGGCCGAGGTGCTCGTGCAGGCCCTGCCGCACATGCAGCGCTACGACCAGCAGGTCGTCGTGATCAAGTACGGCGGCCATGCCATGGGCGACCGCGCGGCGGCCGAGGATTTCGCCGAGGACGTGGTGCTGCTCGAGCAATCGGGCATCAAGCCCATCGTCGTCCACGGCGGCGGCCCCCAGATCGGCAAGATGCTGGAAAAGCTCGGCATCAAGTCCGAATTCAAGGGCGGCCTGCGGGTGACCGACGAGGCCACGGTCGAGATCGTCGAGATGGTGCTCGCGGGCTCCATCAACAAGCAGATCGTCGGCTGGATCGGCACCGAGGGCGGGAAGGCCGTGGGCCTTTCCGGCAAGGACGGCAACATGGTCATCGCCCGCAAGGCGACCCGCACCGCCGTGGACCCGGATTCCAACATCGAGAAGGTCGTGGATCTCGGCTTCGTGGGAGAGCCCGAAAAGGTCAACCGCGAGGTTCTGGAACAGGTGCTCAGCGCCGAGCTGATCCCGGTCCTCGCCCCCGTGGCCATCGGCCCGGACGGGCAGACCTACAACGTCAATGCGGACACCTTCGCGGGCGCCATCGCGGGCGCCATGACGGCCAAGCGCCTCCTGCTGCTGACGGATGTTCCGGGCGTTCTGGACAAGAACAAGAACCTGATCCCGGAAATGACCATCGAGGATTGCCGCCGCCTCATCGCCGACGGCACCATCACCGACGGCATGATCCCGAAGATCGAGACCTGCATCTATGCCCTGGAACGGGGGGTGGAAGCCGTGGTCATCCTGGACGGCAAGGTGCCCCACGCGGTGCTCCTGGAGCTGTTCACGGACCACGGCGCGGGCACGCTGATCCGGCGGGGGTGAGCCCCTTCCCGTGGGCTCGCATCACGCCTATATTACCAGCAGTGGGGCCGCACGGCCCCATTGCCGTCTCTAGAGATCATGAACGCGAAGCCACCCGTCGAGAACCACCTGTCATCCACCGAATCCCGCGACTTCTCGCATGTGGACACGTGGATCTTCGACCTGGACAATACGCTCTACCCGCACACCTCGCGGGTTTGGCCGCAGATCGACGAGCGCATCACCCTCTATGTGGCGGACCTGTTCGGCCTCGACGGCCTGTCGTCCAAGGCGCTGCAGAAATATTTCTATCATAAATACGGCACGACCCTGCGGGCGCTGATCGACGAATACGATATCGATCCGAACGATTTCCTCGATTTCGCGCACGATATCGACCACACCGACATCGAGCTGAACGCCAGCCTGGGCGACGCCATCGAGAAGCTGCCCGGCCGCAAGCTGATCCTCACCAACGGCTCGCGCAAGCACGCGGAGAACGTCGCGAAGAAGATCGGCATCCTCGACCATTTCGAGGACGTGTTCGACATCGCCGCGTCCAACTTCGTGCCCAAGCCCGACAGGCGCGCCTATGAGAGCTTCCTCGACAAGCACGGGGTCGAGCCCTCGTGCTCGGCCATGTTCGAGGACATCGCCAAGAATCTGACCGTGCCGCACGAGCTCGGCATGACCACGACGTTGATCGTGCCGAAAACGGTCGATCCGTTTCGGGAGAGTTTCGAGCAGGAAGCGGTGAAGACCCCGGAGATCGACTACATCACGAACGATCTCGCGGAGTTTCTGCGCCAATATGCGCTGCCGGTGAAATAAGCGTTCCCCGGCACGAAAATGGCCTCCTTTCGGAGGCCATTCGTTTCCGACCGGAAAAGACCTTATGCGGCCTGCGTATTGATCTTGCTCTCGGCGATGCGATTGAGCTTCTGATCGGTGGCTTTTTCCTGATCGAGAATCTGATGCAGGACGCCAGCGCAATCCTCGCGACCGAGTTGCTTGGCCCAGGCGACGAGCGTGCCGTAGCGGGTGATCTCGTAATGCTCCACGGCCTGCGCGGCGGCCAGAAGCGCGGCATCGAGAACCTGAGGATCGTCGATGTCGCCGGCGATCTCCTGCGCCTCGTCGATGATGCCGTCGATGGCCGGGCAGGTCACGCCCTTCGGGTCATGGCCGTGCATGCGGAAGACCTGTTCGACCATCTGGATCTGCTGCTGGGTTTCGCCCAGATGGGTCTGGAAAGCCTGCTTCAGCTGAGGGTCGGAAGCCTGCTCGATCATTTCGGGCAGGGCTTTGGTGATCTGCTGCTCGGCGTAATAGATGTCCTGCAGGGTATGAACGAAGAGATCGTCCAGCGACTTGATGTCTTTCGACAGAAGGCCCATGGCGTTTAATCCTTCCCGTGTTGTGATTTCGTGCAACATGCGCGCGCCGGCATCCGCCCGGCGCGTCGACCAGAGTTGAGAGAACGTCGCGGCGGAAAGGCGGTTCCGGGCTATTCGACGACGCGCAGGTCGCGGCCCTGGAGCCGCAGCATCTCGGCGTGGGCGCCGGCATCGCCCTCTTCGAATTCCAGGGTCTCGATCCGCTCGCCGCGCTTGGCGATTTTTTCCGTCGAGACGCGGATCTGCGTCACATCGTCCTGCGCCTGCCGAAAATGGGCGTCGAGCTTGGCCACGCGGCTCTCGAGGCGGCCCACGTCCTCGAGAAGCTTCTGCACCTCGGTCTGGATCACGCGCGCCTCCTCGCGGATGCGGGCATCCCGCACGAGGGTCTGCATGACCTGGATGGCCAGGGCCAGGAGGGAGGGAGAGACGATGACGACGCGCGCGCGATGGGCCTTCTGCACCACATCGTCGAAATGCTCAGCAAGGTCCGCATAGATCGATTCGGCCGGAACGAAGAGCATGGCGATGTCCTGCGTCTCGCCGGGAATCAGGTATTTTTCCGCGATGTCCTTCACGTGCACGAGCATGTCGTTGCGCACTCTCGCGGCGGCCCGGGCGCGGGCGCTCTCATCCCTTGCATCCCGGAACGACGTGAAACCCTCCAGAGGGAACTTGGCGTCGATCACCAGGCCGCGCCCGTCTCCCGGCAGCCGCACGAGGCAGTCGGGGCGCGTGCGGTTGGACAGGGTCGCCTGGAACTCGAAGGCGTTCGCCGGAAGCCCATCACGGATGATTGCCTCCATCCGGCCCTGGCCATAGGCGCCGCGGGTCTGCTTGTTGGCGAGGATATCCTTCAGGCCGACGAGTTCGCCGGTCAGGTTGCTGAGGTTCTGTTGCGCCGCGTCGATGACGGCGAGCCGCTCGTTGAGCTTCGACAGGTTCTCGCTCTGATGGCGCGTCGAGGCCTCGAGTCCCTGGCCGACCCGGTGCTGCAGCCCGTCGATCCGCTCCGAGATCATGCGCACGAAATCGCTCTGCCGAGAGCCGAAGACCTCCGCCATGGTCTGCATCCGCCCGGTCATCTCGGCCTGGATACGGGTGAGTTCGGCCACCTTGTCGTCCATCTCCCGGTCCCGCTCCTCGGCAAGGGCGGCCTCCAGGGCCTTGTCCCGACGGGTCCGCAGAAGCAGCACGGTCACGACAAGCAGGAGCAGAAGGCTCGAAGCCGCCATGCCGGCCACGAGATGCCCCCAGGTCAGGGCGTGCGTGCCTAAAATCAGGACGATATCGTTCATGGTCACGCTTTCGGTTGACGGCGGCATCCGAACATATCACGAACGATTTGACCATCCACCTGCAAGCCCTTATCTCCCGGCATTATGAGCATCAGACCCCTTGTCATCCTTCCCGACTCCAAGCTCCGCCTGGTTTCCGAGCCCGTAAAGGAAATCACGAAGGACATCCGCCAGCTGGCCGAGGACATGCTGGAAACCATGTACGACGCCCCCGGCGTGGGCCTGGCGGCGATCCAGATCGGCGTGCCCCTGCGCCTCGTCACCATGGACGTGTCGAAAACCGAGGACGAGCGCCAGCCCCTGGTGCTCATCAACCCGGAAATCACCTGGGCGTCCGAGGAGAAGCGGGTCTACGAGGAGGGCTGCCTGTCGATCCCCGAATATTACGAGGAGGTCGAGCGGCCGGACCGGGTGCGGTTCCGCTACATGAACCTTGAGGGCGAGACCGTCGAGCAGGATGCCGACGGGCTTCTCGCCACCTGCGTGCAGCACGAGATCGACCATCTGAACGGCGTCCTGTTCATCGATTACCTGTCCAAGCTCAAGCGGGACCGGGTGATGACCAAGTTCAAGAAGGCCGCCAAGCGCGAGGCCGGGGCATGAGCCTGCGCGTCGTCTTCATGGGCACGCCCGACTTCGCAGTCCCGACGCTGGCGGAGATCGTCGGCCAGGGTCACGAGGTCGTGGCCGTCTACACCCGCGAGCCCGCGGCGGCAGGAAGGGGCATGGAGCTGAAGCCCTCCCCCGTGCACCGGATGGCCGATCGGTTCGGGCTCCCGGTCTTCACCCCCAAGACCCTGCGCACGGACGAGGCGGCCGAGACGATCCGAAGCCTCGATGCGGACGTGGCCGTGGTCGTGGCTTATGGCATGATCCTGCCGAAGGCGGTTCTGGAGGCGCCCGAGCTTGGCTGCCTCAATCTCCACGCCTCGCTCCTTCCCCGCTGGCGCGGCGCGGCCCCGATCCAGCGGGCCATCATGGCGGGCGACAAGGAAACCGGCGTCGCCGTCATGAAAATGGAGGAAGGGCTCGATACCGGCCCCGTCGCCATGGTCGAGAAGGTGGCGATCACCCCCGACATGAATGCCGGCGAACTGCATGATCGGCTGATGGTGCTGGGCGCCGATCTGATGGTCCGCGCCTTGGCGGCCCTCTCGCGCGGGGGCCTGAGCTTCACGCCTCAGCCCGAAGAGGGCGTCACCTACGCCCACAAGCTCAAGAACGAGGACGCCCGCATCGACTGGTCGAAGCCCGCCCAAGCGGTGCATGACCAGATCCGGGGATTGTCGCCCTTTCCGGGTGCCTTCTTCACGGCCGATTTCGGCAAGGGCCAGGAGCGGGTGAAGGTCCTGAAAGCGACCTTGGGGAAAGGCTCGGGCGACGGAGGGACACTCATCGACCGCGATGGTACGGTATCCTGTGGCGACGGGGCCGTGCGCCTGATTCAGGTCCAGCGGGCCGGCAAGGGCCCCGTTGCCTTCGATGAATTCCTCCGTGGCGTAAGGATCGGTCCGGGCGCCCGGTTTTCGTGAGGCGCACCCATGGGCATCCGCATCGAGGACACGGCAGATTGGTCTACGATCTACGCCGTCTACGAAGCAGCCTTTGGGCAGGTGATCGAGGCCGATCTCGTCCATCGCATGCAGGATGACGGAGACCTCATCCTGTCGCTTCTGGCCCATGCGGGCAGGCCTGCCGGCCACATCGCCTTTTCGCGCCTGCTCCTCCACGAGCCCCCCGCCGTCAAAGGTTGCGTGCTGGCCCCGCTGGCCGTCGCTCCGGAGTTCCAGAGGCAGGGCGTCGGTTCTGCTCTCGTCAGGCACGGCCTCGAGAGGCTCGAGGCCGACGGATACGATCTGGTGGTTGTTCTCGGGGATCCGGACTATTACGGGCGTTTCGGTTTCAGCCCCGGTCTGGCGAGGCGGTTGGAAACCCCTTATGACGGGCCCTATCTCCAGGCCCTCGCTCTCTCCGAGAGGGGAAAGGAGGCCCATGGCCCCGTGTCCTATGCTCAGGCCTTTGCAGAATTGAAGTAACATGCCCCGCTACAAGCTCGTCGTGGAATACGACGGCACGCCCTTCACAGGCTGGCAGCATCAGACGAACGGCCTCTCCGTGCAGCAGGCCGTCGAGGATGCCATCGCACGCTTCGCCGGCGAGACCGTCCGCGTTCACTGCGCCGGGCGCACGGATTCCGGCGTCCATGCGACGCATCAGGTCGTGCATGTGGACCTCGCGAAGGATTGGCGCCCCGACACGGTACGCGATGCCACCAACGCTCACTTGAGACCCGTTCCCGTTGCCATCGTGTCGGCCCGGATCGTGCCCGAGGCGTTCAACGCGCGCCTCTCCGCCATCAAGCGGCACTATGTCTACCGCATTCTCAACCGCCGCGCTCCGCCGACGCTCGATGCGTCGCGCGTCTGGCATGTGGCCTGGCCTCTCGACGCGGCCGTCATGCACGAAGCCGCGCAAACGCTCATCGGCCGGCACGACTTCACGACCTTCCGGGCGGCGGAGTGCCAGGCGAACAGCCCGATCCGTACTCTCGACCGGCTGGATGTGGAGCGCATCGGCGACGAGATCCGGATCTATGCCTCAGCCCGCTCGTTCCTGCACCATCAGGTGCGCTCGATCACCGGAACCCTGGAGCGTGCAGGAGCCGGACGCTGGTCGGTCGCGGATGTCCGCGCGGCCCTCGAGGCCCGAGACCGCACCCGGTGCGGGCCCATGGCGCCGCCGACGGGGCTTTACCTGGTCGGCGTCGATTATCCCGACGAATGACCCGGAGGGCGTCACACCCGGCGCGCTAGCCGAGGAGGCTGCGGGTAAGGGTCCCCACGCCCGAGCTGAGCGCGATCCCGAGCAGGACGATGCCGAATGCCGGAAGGCCCGGAATGCCGAGCGTCGCCTTGGTGGCGAACCACTGCATCCGCACGATGATGATGGCAAAGGCCAGGCTGAACATGCTTGCGAGCGATGGCGTGGCCCAGCCGAGCAGCAGGAGCATGGCCGGCACGGACAGCACGAGCAGGCCGATGACCGTAATCCAGTTCGTCACGATGACGAAAGGCACATAGGCCTTCGTCAGGTTGAACCGGCGGGTGATCCAGATCATGGCGACGGGGAGCGCGACGAAGCTCGCCACATGGCCCAAGGCCACCACGAGATCGATCCAGATGCTGTCGAGAAGCGGACGGTCCGGCTGCAGCAGGCCAAGGCGAAGGCGTTCGAAGGCCAGCGACACGATATAGGCCGGGAGCGTCAGCCAGATCGCCCCGAAGGAGCGCCAGAACCCCCGTTCGCTCATGTCGAAGGATTTCAACCCCTCGGCCCTGCTGTGAAGCAGGTCGAGCGTCCCTCTGACCGAGCGATTGACCTCTTCCGCCGTAACGATCATGAGCAGCCTCACTGGTTCGAGATGCCCACGGAAACAGGTTGAAGCCGGAAATCGTTCCGGCCTGCTTTCGACTTTAGTCGAATACGGCTTCGCTTATCAAGGCGCCGGGGTGAAATAGGCGATCAACACTTTGCGATAGATCGCGGCGAGCCGGTCGAGATCCTCCACCGCCACCCGCTCGTCGACCTGATGCATCGTCTGGCCCACGAGCCCGAACTCCACCACCGGGCAATCCTTCACGATGAAGCGGGCATCCGACGTACCGCCCGTTGTCGAGAGCTTGGGCCGCAGCCCCGTCTCGGCTTCGATCGCATCGGCCATGAAGCCGACGAACCGGTTGGGTGGTGTGAGGAACGCGATGGCGTTCGTCGGCTCCATGCGCAGCGTGTAGCGGATGCCGTTCCCGGCAGCCTCGCTCAGACGGCGGGAGATTTCCGCTTCCAGGCTCTCCGGGGTCCAGAGATCGTTGAACCGGATGTTGAACGTCGCCTTCGCCTCGGCGGGAATGACGTTGGAGGCCGGATTGCCGACATCCACCGTCGTCACTTCGAGATTCGAGGCGTCGAAATGCTCCGTGCCATGATCGAGCGGCTCGCGCAGGAGGCCATCCAGCAGGCGCAGCATGCCCGGAATGGGATTGTCCGCGAGATGCGGATAGGCCACATGGCCCTGCTTGCCTTCCACCACGATCCGGCCGGTCAGCGAACCGCGCCGCCCGATCTTGATCATGTCGCCGAGTTGGCCGGGATTGGTCGGCTCGCCGAGGATGCAGTGATCGAAGCGCTCGCCGCGCCCTTTCGCCCACTCGAGGAGCTTCACCGTGCCGTTGATGGCTGGCCCTTCCTCGTCACCCGTGATGAGGAACCCGATGGAGCCTCCGAAATCGGGGTTCTCGCGGATGAAGTCGAGCGCCGCCGCCATCATGCAGGCGATGCCGCCCTTCATGTCGACGGCGCCGCGCCCGTAGAGCTCGCCGTTCTCGATCTCGCCGCTGAACGGACCATGGCGCCAGCGGCTGTCGTCGCCGGGCGGCACCACATCCGTGTGGCCCGCGAAGAGCAGGTACGGCTTGCCCGTCCCGTAGCGGGCGTAGAGATTCTCGATGTCGGGCGTTCCGGGCTCCGAGAAGACCGGGCGATGCACGTCGAACCCCGCCTCCTTCAGCACGCCCTCGATGAAGGAGAGCGCGCCGCCCTCGTCCGGCGTCACGGAGGGGCAGCGCAGGAGAGCTTGGGCGAGAGCGAGGGGCGAGCGGTCCATCGATCAATCCCGCAACAGCTCGTTGATGCCCGTCTTGGCACGGGTCTGCGCATCCACGCGCTTGACGATGACGGCGCAGTAGAGCGACGGGCCGGGCGTGCCGTCCGGCAGGGGCTTGCCCGGGAGGGAGCCGGGCACGACCACGGAATAGGGCGGCACGCGTCCCACGAAGACTTCGCCCGTGTTGCGGTCGATGATCTTGGTGGAGGCGGAGATGAACACGCCCATCGACAGCACCGAGCCTTCACCCACGATCACGCCTTCCACCACCTCGGAGCGGGCGCCGATGAAGCAATTGTCCTCGATGATGGTGGGATTGGCCTGGAGCGGCTCCAGCACGCCGCCGATGCCGACGCCGCCCGAGAGATGCACGTTCTTGCCGATCTGCGCGCAGGAGCCGACGGTGGCCCAGGTATCCACCATGGTGCCCTCGCCCACATAGGCGCCGAGATTGACGAAGGAGGGCATCAGCACCACGCCGGGCGCCACATAGGCGCCGCGCCGCACGACGCAGTTGGGAACGGCCCTGAAAGCGGCAGCCTTGAACTCGGTGTCGGTCCAGCCGTCGAACTTGGACGGAACCTTGTCCCACCAGGTGGCCTCGCCGGGTCCGCCCTTGATCACCGCCATGTCGTTGAGGCGGAAGGAGAGGAGCACCGCCTTTTTGAGCCATTGATGGACCTGCCACTCGCCGTCGGGCTGCTTTTCCGCCACCCGCGCCTTGCCGGAATCGAGAAGCGCCAGCGCCTCCTCGACGGCCTCGCGAACGGCGCCCGTGGTGGAGGGTGTGACATTGGCCCGGTCTTCCCAGGCGGCATCGATGGTATGGGCGAGGTCGGTCATGGACATGGGCAGCTCTGGTCTGGAAACGATGCGGTCTGATTAGCAACGGCGCTCCCGCCTGTCACGCCATCATGTGCCCGACATGCGATGTGAAACCCTCCCGCGTCATGGCCGGCCTTGTGCCGGCCATCCACGCCTTGCCCGGCGCCGCAAAGACGTGGGTCCCCGGG
>Ga0182742_1001380_pt1 | contig 31383 bp, 51 predicted proteins | sample eDN5th37CBELigMG_FD_128880 | JGI IMG/M metagenome (GOLD analysis project Ga0182742, IMG submission 128880) | Enriched Miracle-Growth compost microbial communities from Emeryville, California, USA - eDNA 5th pass 37_C BE-Lig MG (version 2)... ... | reverse complement strand
TGATAGGAGCACCGCTTTTATTAACTGTAACGATAAATTTGAGCGTGTCCAAATCGTTGGAGTTAACGTTATACACTTGGTTTCGGATGGATTTTTCTATATCTACGGTTATGTTAAATTCTTTATTCATGGCCTATCCCTCCTTCAGTAAACCAAAATAAAAAAGCCTTATTCGGCTTCTGGTTTTTTCGTCTCTTCCTGTTGTTCATTCTTTTTAGCTGATTTAGTCTCAGCGATTTCCTTTTCTAACGCAATAATTTGAGCGGTTTTTATTGCGCTTTCACGTGTCAGGATACTTATCCTTGCAGTTAAATTTTCAATAATGTCATTTAAATCTATATTCATTATTTTCACTCCTATTTTAGCTAGCCTGTTGTTCTAAATTTGTAACCCTTTGAGTTAGTTCGTCAATTGATTGCTGCATAACTTCAAATAGTAAAACGTGATCATCTAACCTTTTAAGACTGGACTCTGCTTTAACATCAACTTCTTGAGTCGCTTTAACGTTATAACCTAATAATTTATATAGGTTGATTGCTTTTCCGTCAGGGGTAGCCACTTCTGGACTTAATTCGCTGATTAATCCTACTTGCCAGTTGTCATATATCCCGTTATCGACATCAGTTTGTAGGATATATCGATTTACATCAAGATTGTTAATTGTACTTAATCCAATGTCTGCTAAAGGTTCTATGTTTGTTTTATATGTGATTGATGAACCATTGCGCACCTCACTTGTGCGAATAGGCCTATAACCTATCTCTGTTGCGCCAGCTCCAAATAGATCCGTAACTCTCAACTCACCCGTTGCATCCACCGCTAAATAAAAATTAAAATCTGCATTTCTAATTCGTATTCCACTAGCCATTAAAACAGGTGAGCCATTATTATTCGTTCCAGATATATCACCTGCACCCGATGTATTTCCGCTACCAGTACCATTGATATAAGCTGAGTGACCAGAATCTATTTTATAGTGATTAGCAACAACATCTTTCCATCCGTTACCGTCCTGGTCTTTAATGTGAATCTCTTGCTTTGCCCCTAGAATTAAGTAGTCGCCAAACACTGTCCGAAGGTGCATGTTGTAGTTGTTATTCGGCTGTGATAATATCCCCATCACCGTATCATCACTTGCTCTAAATGTGATAGATTGACCGCTTGTAGTCGTATAAGGATTTAATCTTTTTAAGACAAGTCCTGCATCATTTGCATTTACACGAAAACCACCTGATGTAACGTCCACTAAGGTATTTTTGTCTGCAAAAATATTTAGATCATAAAAGGCTTCAATAGTCATATTTTGACCACTGTAAATATGCATACCTAAACCTTTAACCGTTCCTGTTCTTGTTTCATCTGCGTACAAGTCAATAAACCTAGCACCGTTTTTATCTGGTGACAAGCTATGGATTTCTTGCTGTGTTGATATACCTTTATCAGTTAAGACTGTCCATCTATTATCATCTATAGTGGTACTACCAGCTACCTTTTTAGCTATTCCTGCTCTGAAAGCTCCTTCAAAAGACTGTGTGAAAGACGTGTAAGTTGCAGGTCCGTCAGGGAAGTCGCGTACAAACTGACCGTAAATACCCATCATATTTCCATCTATTTCAGCGTAAGTTTGTGTAGAACCACCACGTATTTTTATGTGTGTTGTATCAATGGTCCCGGCTTTTAATTTTGATACTGACAAATTAGCAATTTTAGCATCATCTACAGCAAGATTCCCTATCTTTGCATTAGTTACTGCTAAATCATCAATTTGAGCTGTCCCAATGATTGCGTTCTGGAGTTTCGCCCTTGTAATTGATGCATTTGCTAGGGCCCCATTCGCAGCAGTAATACTATTAGCTGCCATTAGACGAGCTGAGATTTGACCATCTTGTATTTGCACTTCTGTAATGGAATTCTCAGCTAATAATTGAGCTGTTTTCGATAACTCTCTAAGCTCAGCTGCAATGTCCTCACCAAAAAAGATATCTTCCGAAATGATTCGTGCAGTATTTGCTGTAGCTTCATCAGAGAACGGTCCAGCTACTCCATGAGTGTTAACCGCGCGTACTCTAAAATACCACTGTTGATTGTTGTCTGCTTTATGGCTATATACACTTGTTTTCCCACGATACACTAGATTCGAAGCGTCAGGTGTAAATCCTTGTATTTGAGAAGCATATATTTCATAATGCGCTATTGATATTGTACTGACGAAATCCCACTCAACTAAAATGTTCTTAAACAATCCCGATGCAACTACATTCAATACTTTTGTTGGTGTGACATTTTCTATGCGGTCATCGGTTACGGGTTTATTTCCTCCTTTATCCCAAATACCGCCTTTATCATTCAGTTTAGTTTCAATATCATCCAATCGTTTTTCATCTGCATATAAATCAATATGCTGTCCTAACTCTACTTCTCCTGTATTATCTGGATCAGATACATCATATTCGAATGAAATAACACGTGATTCAATTTCAATTGGTTTGGAAAAAGAACGGTCAATAGCAAATGTGGTATCTCCTAAGCGCACCTTTTCATGTTCATATCCTGTAATTTCTTCTAATAAAAAAACATCCATCTCATAATTTTCAAGTGGACGCTTTTGTTCTTGTAATGCTTCCCAAGTCTCTAAAAGTAATAATTCTGGGTCTTCTTGATCACCGTTATCAAATATTCCGAATCTATGACGTAAAGAACCATCTTCATTTTTTCTTCCATACTCGGCAAGCGCTTCTGGATCTCCTACCCATTCTTGTCCTAAGGGTTTATCAACTGGATCACCATTACTTACTTTCCATTCAACATCAGCAAACGTAATCTTTCTTGTAAATCCACCATCGTCTGTTTCTAATGATGAACCACGACCATATAGGGCTGTTTTGGGAAATGATTGAACTTTATGGGTAAGGGTAAGGATGTCTTTATCTATCTCCCATCGTTTTCCTGTATCTGCTCCTCGTCTTGCTGGTGCATCGATAAAACGACCAGAAATTTTGTTCTCATCCTCATTCAATTCAATTCTATCCTTAAACTCTCCACCCCAATTATTAATACATTTTTCAATGCCATTAGTCGCTGTATCATAATAAACATTAGTTGAGTTAGTCCCTAATTCCGCAACTTCACCAACTTCCCAACGTGTACCTTCTAAGACTCTGCTTAATGCATCTTGTAACGTTGTATTGTAAAGTCGGATATCTTCAATAATTTCATCATTCAATTCAAGAAAAGCCGGTTCGCAAATAGCTGTTATTTGTGGTCCATTGGTTCCGTTTGTTTCTTCTGGTTCTTTAATAACAAAAAGCCTAAAAGCACCGTCTTTATCCATAAATGCTACTTGGTTTTCAGCTACTACGTGTTTTGAATCCTCGTGATCCGCTGACACAGTGAACTCAAAAGTTGAACCTTGATTAAGAATTTCCTTAAATGGTGCATCCCAAAAAGAACATGCTCCTTCTACTTCGTTTGAGAGGACAGCTAATAGATTGTCATACGGATCAAAAATAAGTAAATCAGACATCTACAACCACCTCGGCTTGAATTTAATCGTTGTTTTTGCAACGTCGGAAGGTGTTACCGTCAAAATATTTTCTCCTGGCATCAAATTAAAAGGATTATTGCGCCAGTAATAAGTGTGCATATTTAAGACATTATTAATAAATACTTTACGCTTAGACAAATCAACTTCTAATTTATCACCTGCATCAAAGTTATATATTATTCTCACAAATTTACCGTTAGAGTGTTCAATTTTATACTCAGTTGCAGAAGAAGTGAAATTCACTATAATGATTGGTGTTGCTTCTTCATTTCCTTCATTTCGTATTGGATAGTCACCTAATACCAATTCCTCTTCTATACCATAAATAAGCGGATCGAGCATAGTTAACTCAATTGAAAATTCCCCATCTTCCATAGTGATGTTATCAATATCATAATCCCCTTCTTGAATCGCATATAATTCCTTATTTGGAGAGATATCTCTAACAATCTTAAATTCTTCCTTGGTATAAAACATCCTGAAAATATCGTGTTTCAAGTTGTCAAAAGACTGAATGTCCTCTGCCTCAAATTCAAATCCAATTTCTATCTTCCTTGTTTTTATTCGAGAAGATACTAAAAATGAACCGTTGCCTTTTGGCCGTTCTATTGTTCTTCTTTCTGCGTCAGGGGAAAAAATATGAAATGAGGATACCCACAATCCTAAGTTGTGCATGTCAAATATTTCACCGTTAACATATTCAATTAGGAAGTTAAGTTTACTTTTCATCGAATTCTCCCCTTTATAGTCCTTGCACTTTGGTTTTGATGCCTAACTGTTTCTTCTCGAATCGGTTTCCACATTACTTTTCCAACAGATTTTTTATTCAAAACTACATCCGCTGCTTCGATATTCACTTGAAGTATATTGTTAGATACTTTATCAACTAAGTTATTTTTCGCATTTGACAACTTGTTTTGTGCTGCAGCAATTAACTTTGCTATTTTCATAGCGTGAGGTCCTTCAAAAGGAACAATCCCCTCTTCCACATCACCAAATCCTGCATTACCTGCAATAAATGGCTGTGTCATTACCCCGCCTGTTTTGTGCCAATTCACATTAAATCTTGGGTAAGGAATGCTTATCCCTGCAATCTCTTTATAAGCTGTACTTATATCGATTTTCGGAAGTTTTGGTTTTGGAATCGTAATCTTCATTTTGCTAAACGCACCAGTGATCTTGTCTATAATTCCAAGGATAGTATCACGTGCATTTTGAATTGGATTTGTCATAAAATCCTTTACTTTAGAAAAAATCGATTGAGCTTTAGATTTTATTGAATCAAAATTTTTATAAATAAATAATGCTAATGCCCCAATCGGACCAGTTACTACTGCAAGTATAGTTGAACCCCATTTTTGAAAGAACGAGATGACATAATTAAATACTTTTACTGCAGTATCCTTTATCCAATTCCACGCTTTAGTAACAGCGTTTCTAAAAGCTTCGTTTTTCTGCCACAAAAGAACAATAGCTGTAACGAGTGCGGTTATTATCGCAATTACAATTCCGACTGGTCCCGTCAGAGCTAACATTACAATCCTTAATACTTTAAAGACTGGCGCAAGTTTAGAAATCCAGCTCCACAGCTTTGTAACAACATTTATAATTGGCATTACACCTTGCAAGAAAAATCCAAAGAAAGATATTAGTGGACCTAAAATCGCTAATAATCCACCAATCACCACAACTACCCTTTGAATGCCAGGACTAAGGTTTTGAAACCATAGTGCAAACCGTTCAAGGTATGGAGTTACTTGCATGAGCATATTTAATAAAATAATTCCAACTGGTTCTAATGCTGCACCTATAGATCTTAAAGAACTTTGAAGTTTCATCCCAAAAGATTCTTCTTGAGATTGTGCTAGGGCATCCATGGATCCTTTAGTATTTTGTAGCGAGGTGTTAACATCATTTAAAGAAAATACAGTTTTTGCGCCCATGTCTTCAAACTTTGTACCGAATAAGTCAACACCTATTTGATTGGCTAATACTTGATCATCCATCTTTTCTAGTTCTGGAATAACAACGTCAAATAATTCCTGTGTTGTTGCTTTACCATCTAGGAATTTTTGAAACATATCCTGTGTACTTTGGGACATTCCTTCAAATGCTTCGGCTGTTGTTTTAGAACCATCCCTTGCACGAATATCAAACTCTTTCATCAAGTCATTAATGTAGTCTAGATTATAAGCTCCATTTTGACTTCCATTAGCTAATATAGTGAAATACTCTTCCGCGGAAAATCCCATTTGTTTAAATAGAGGAGCATATTCAGAAACGTTATCGAACATTTCTTGGGAGTAATTTAACCCTTCTGCTTGGCCCTTAGCGAACAAATCCATAGCTTCTTGAGATGTTAATCCAAAGTTATGCATCAATTGATTAATACCACGTGTAGCTTCACTAACATCCGAATCCGTTACTTTTGCTAAAGTTAATATGTCCTTAGTAGCCTCTTGAAGTGGTTCCCCATCGTTAATGCCTTGAATATTTTGCTTTACTAACATCATTGCTCTTGCAGCATCTTCTGGATTGTCACCGAATCCGTCCGTCCAAACTGTACGCAAATCTTCTTCAAGTTGCTTAGCTTCTTCTCCTGTTGTGCCTAATGAACCATTTAATAAACGAACTGCTCCATCTATATCAACTGCAGTTTTCCCTGCAGCAAGACCCATACCAGCTAACGGAAGTGTTACACCAGTGGAAAATTTACCTCCAATGTCTTTTGCTTTATCTCCTACTTCTGCTAGAGCATCAGATAATTTCTTAGCATCCTTAGCAGTGTCTTCCATTGCTTGGGATTGTTTATTCAATTCCGCTTTAGTACCGCTTATGGCATTCTCGAGCTTTTGTTCACTAATACGTAAATCTAATAATTTATTTGATAGTTTATTAGCCTCATTAGAGTTTTCACCATAATGTTGCTTGGCTTTTGCTAATTGTTCCTCTGTTAATTTAATCTTCTTTCTAGTCAGTTCTTGTTCACTTGATAAACGATTTATTTTGTTGCTTAATAGGTCCGATGCAGAGCCATTTTGTTTCAATTGTTCTTCTTGCAACTTAAATTCTTTTCTTAATTTCGTACTCTCACGATTTATTTCGGCCATGCCATCATTAAACTCTTTATTGAGTACACTAAATTTAACTTTAGCTTCTGGTTGTTTTGCCATTCGTTCACCTCCGATCTATTGATATTTAGGGTTATTAGACCATGAATCATATGCTTGTTTGTTTTCGAATATCCGTTCAACATCAAACAACGGATAATCCCAGAAGGTTTCATGGTCAATTCCATAGGCTAATACATAAAGGGTGTAAAGGTCTTCTACACATTGAATATTTAGTTTAGGAGGTTTTATTTTCCGTTCGCCTTTTTCCGCTTTTTTTTTGTGCTTTGTTCTAATCCCTTTTTGAATTCATTTGGATTATCGTCAATGTAAGGCATAACTAACTCGATATAATCAATCATTATTTTTTCCATATCAGCGTGGTATAAGTTGAGAAAATCATCGTAGGAGAGTTGTAAAGCTTTATTCGCTCCAATCACACCCAAATAGATGACAGGTAAATATTTTTCAATATCTATAATTTCTGCTTGTTCAGGTGTGATGTTATCCATATCAATATTCCCATCAGAATCAACCAGCTGATTCATTTTAATCAATTCGCTAATGAGTGATGTTTTTGTAATTCCAAGTTGCTGTCCTCTAGCTAAGGATCTATGAGTAAGAAATGCAGGATATCTCTTCGGATTAATAAAACGTTTTTCAAAAGTCCCATCTTCCAATTCAACAATTTCAACTTCCTTTAATTCAATAGCGCTAATTTTAACACCCATTTAGATTCCTCCTTCCTATATACAAATAAAAAAGGAGCAGGTAAAAACCTACTCCTAAGGCGCTGGAATTGCTTCGACAAGCGTGTAATTAAATTCAGAATGCCAAGTGTCAGCAATAGTTGGATCATCTAATTCTGAAACAAACGCTTCGTAATATAAGTTACCTTGTTCATCTGGATATGCAGTTACTTCAACTTCCATTTGTGCTACTTCATCTGCACCATTTTCAATTGCGAATTTAAACCCTGTAGCACTAACCGCTTTCGGGAAAGCAATTAATTTCACTACATCTTCAAACTCATCAATTACGTCAGCAGTATAAACAAATTCTTTCCCTTTGCTTTGCTGAGAATATTTATAAACACCAGGCTTTAATCCTTCTGTACTTAATCCGAAGAAATCACGAACAACTCCAACCGGGATAAGTGCAGAAATTGTTATGTCAATCTTTTCAGGTTTTGTCTTTTTACGGACCTCTACACCTTCTGCTCTTTTTATTAATTCTCTTAAAGTTGTTTCTCCTTCGATAGATCCGATACTCCCAAACTTGGTTCCTGGCTTTTTTGTTCCATCGGTTTCAAAAAACTGAATGCTTGAATTTTTAATACTAGTTGAATCAAACTCTTCTACAATTGTAGCCATTAATTTAACGCCTCCTCTAATTTCTTATCTATCCGCTCATTCAATCTATTCATAATTCTTGGTGTAGCCTTTTCTAATCCTTTTTCCATGAATCTTTGTTCTACTGGATTGGATGGTCCACGTCCTTCATTCGGAAAGACGAGGTATCCAAAACTACCTTTTTTCTTTGCAGCTCCACCCTTAGTTGTAATCGTGAAACCCAAATTGTCATTTTTCACTTTAGACCAATTACTTGTCTTCGCATGTTTCTTTTTTCTCATTCTGTTTTTAAATGTGGATACTGGAATGAATTTAGTAATTTCTTCAATCGTTATCTCAGCACCGTCTGTATGTAAAGTGTCATTAATAACATCCTCCATTACATCAGGTAGTTGAGATATTTTATTTTGAAGTTTTACTATCTCTGAATAATCCAGCTTATACTTGATACTCAATTGGAATCTTCCTCGTAAATGTAATTGTTACTCTATCCATAAAACGATCAGTATCCTTCATCTGCATTCGTTCTTTAGTTGAATCAGTAAAGTAGACTCCTTTAACTGTTATCAGACTAGATATAATATCTATTGTCATTTCGTCTACATCATCTTTATTTTCAGAATGATAATAAACATTGATATCCTGAGAGAGTTTTTTAAAATCTTGTGTAGGTTGGAAATTCCCTGTTTCAAAAATAAAACAGTTATAACCGTTTTTATCAAGGTCCTTTTCCTCGTCCTCTGCAATATCATCCTCAAAAACAGGAAGATTAAATTGAGTTGAAAGGTTATTAAAAATGGCTTCTTTTTGTTCGCGCATTATTGTTTTAGTTCTTTCATTCAACTTAATCCACCTACTTCCTGAAGATAGAAATAAAGATGCCGTTTTAAGTTGTCAGAATCAACTTTAATCACATCATATTCTATATTATTTATGATTACATTTAGTTTAGCTTTATTAACGTTCCTAAAAGAAGGAGGGTACTGAGTTTTAACTTTTAAGTCTAAACTCGCACCCATCATACCAGCAAATTGAAAGTCATTGTCTCTTCTTGAAATCTCTTTGAATGCTAATGTTCCTTCACTGATAAAGGCTTCTCCTATTCGTTTTCCAGTAGAAGAGCGTTGCGTTTGTTTATGTCCATAAATTAATAAACCATCATTAAACACTTCATGTAGTGGTGGTTGTTGTTGACGAAACATGTTTTTTCACTCCTTCTCTTATGGAAAGTTTAAGGAGTTCTCGCTTGAAATTGACTTCAAACATTTCAAATGTATTGTTACGAACATAACGACAATAATCTAGCAATAACTGCTTTGCCTGGTAATCATCTTCATAAACCAACTCACAATCAGCAATGTCGTTTAAATATGCTTTCCCTCTGTTGATCATGGGTATTAACACAGTGGCATCTTCTTCATTCCACGTTATGTGTAAGTAGCTTTTTACCTCTTCAAGCATAAAAACCACCTCCTATTATTTTTCAGAAGATGGTTCTTTCGTTTCTTCATTCGATTCAACTTCCTGGATAAAGACACGTTTATAATGTTTATGTTCCTTAGACAATTCCTCGATTCGTTTTTTTGTAGGTTTGTAGTCTCCTTTGGGATACTCATCTCCCACCTCGTAAAGAGTGTTATTGTCTTTTGAATCTTTAAACTTATTGATTACTTTATAAGGCATGTATAAATCTCCCTTCTATTTATCCATTAAACTGCAGGTGCTGGTTCAAGAGCGCTAATATCGTATACAGTGAATGAATCTGGATCAAGCGGCCGACCGTTTGCAAGGCGACGAATTAAATACAAACGTTGGTCTTCAATCATTCGTAATACATCAGTAGTTTCTAATGTCTGTTTTGATGCAACACCCATAAAGTAATCCTTTGGATTACCCGCAACCATACGATTTAATGGCACTGCAGGAGATTGTACAATTTTAAGACCCGGAACTGCAAAATTATCATATGTCCATGTACCATCGTCTTTTTGTTTTGCTCCTAATGAAAAGAATTTTGTTGCATAATCTAATGGATTGACAATTAGAGTTACACCAGTATAACGACGAGTACCACCTTTTGTAGTTGGCGCTAGTATTTCTGTTCCAATTGTTGATGGTGAAAAATCAGGTAAAGCAACAGGTGTTTTGTCAGGGTAAGCTCCACCAACTACAGCTCCTTCTAAATCTTTAATCATACCAATTGGTTTTTTGTTACCATCGCCATTAACAATTACGTTTTCTAATTCATCGGCAACAACTTCTTGCATAAAGAGACGGACGTAACGATCTAACCATTCAGGTCCCAGCTCAAACATTGCTTTTGATACAACTAAGAAACCACTAAGTTTGAACATACCTTGTTCAATTGTGCGGAAACCTTCATCAATCATTTCTTGAACTGCAGCTGTTACATCTCCCCAGAACGCAGCTGGTGTTCCTGGCTTACGAAGTACCCAAGATGTAGTTGCTCCTGTTTGTTGAAAGTTAACTAATGATAATAAAGGGTGTTCTTTTTGCAAATCCTCGAACACTCGTTCAAATACAGTTGGAGGCATTAATTGTTCAACTTGATCAAATGATTGTACCTCGATTGCAGCATTGTAAAATTTCTTTTCTTCTGTGGTTAAAACACGAACACCACGGGAAGCTAAAACTTGTGCATCCCAATTCTCATCTTTAGCTTGTTGAGCTTCTTTGATGACTGAGTTCATCATGTCTTGGAAATGAAGTAAATTGTTTTCAAAGTTTGTTACAATTTTTTCCGCAACCTCTTTTGCATCTCCATTTTCAAATGCTTGTTGCATTGCAGTGATTTGCTCATCCTTATTTTCAATTACTGTTTGACTGCGATCTAAATTTTTCACCGCAAAATGTTGAAGGTTAAGGTTAAGTAAGAAATCTTTTTTAGTTGTTAAAGTCATTAATTTTCCCTCCTGAATTTACCTAAGATATTTTTATTACTAGCACTTGCAGCAATCAGCGTTTTATTATTTCTGAATTTCATAAGGACGTTATTTTTGTATGCTTCAGCATCAATGTCCTCTGCTTCATCATCTTCAGTTTCATCCACTTCATTCACCTTATCAGCGAGACCAACTTCTACTGCTTCACTTGCAGTAAACCATGTTTCATTTTGAATCATGGTGTCTATTTCACTTCTTTCACCTTGATAACGTGTCATATAGATATCTGCAAGAGATTTATCTAAGCCTTCCAAAGCGTTTAATGTCTTCTTAATATCAGTCTTAGTACCCCATGCAAATGTGGAAGCTTCATGAATCATCAACATGGAACCGGTATTCATGATTAGTTCGTCAGCTGCCATTGCAATTACAGATGCTGCACTTGCAGCTAATCCATCTACATAAATAATTACTTTTGCATCATGGTTCTTTAGTTGATTATAAATTGTAATGCCATCGAAAGCGTCGCCTCCAGGACTATTCAAACGAACAGTGACTGTTTCGGTCGTGACATTCTTTAAAGCTTCCTTAATATCATTTGCTGATATAGATTCATACCACCAGGACTCACCGATATCACCATAAATAGTAATCTCAGTTGTATCTCCGGAAACTTCCGCTTTAAAATTATGTTTGATTTCAGCAGCCATTTCATTGTACTTTTCGTTCTTGAATCGCTTCATTTTCACTTACTTTCACCCCCTTTCAAATAATCTTTGACACTTTGATAGTTCTTAGTAATGTGGTGCTCATTCGCCCAATCTGCGTCAATTGGTTCCTCGCCAATCATCATTCTGTTTTCATTGACACTGCGGGTACCACTTGAGAATAATTTATCTATTGCAGTTGCCAATTTGACGATATCTACGTACTTGATCATAGAGGTATCAACTTTCATATAATTACGTTTTAAGTACCCATCCTTTTTGTATACTTTTCTATTTCCTTCGTCTTGAATTAACTCTGCAATTGGAGCAATACAAAACATAACAAAATTATCTGTCTGCCCCTCCACATCAGCTAAATCACCTTTGATTAAACCTTTAGGGATAAGAAACCCCATACTCACAATGTCAAATACATCATCAATAAGAGCGCGTATGTCTCTACTTGTGCGACCACTATTTGAAAGATTGGTAAGTTCCTCAAGAGTAATTCCATCTTGCAATGGAAGAGCAGCTGCGTTTTCAGCTTCAAGAAACTTTTTTAATTGTGCGTTAAACATTTCCTCACGCTGTTCTTGTTCTTCTGTATTCTGAGAAAACACGCCTTCCAATTTCAGTTTCACTCTCAAAGCATTTGACCGTTTATAATAGTTCATTGCAGATGCTATCAGCTTTCCGTATGTCTCATATAAATCATCAATAACATTTCTAATCTTGTTATTGTTAAGTTTGAAATATAGGACCTCGCTTTCTTGAAAGGATTTATTTAATTGATATCCATTCACTACAATTTTCGAATATGTATTTTCAAAAAATGCATATTCTTTTCTGTCAAAATCATCCGCTATATACAACTGTTCATTTTGCATAATAACTAAGCATTCATTCTCATAAACTAATTTTGATACGAATTCATGAAAGAATTGACTAGCATTTTGATTTTGATTGGGCTCTACGTTAAAAAGGTAATGATTACGACTGATAATCTCCTTGCCATTTTCGAACGTTCGAATCGGGCAACGAACTAAAGTGTTAGCAATTAAATTTATACATGACTCAACAGCTAATCTTTTAATGTGATATTCAATGGCTAAATCTAAATAAATAACATCGTTTAATTTCCCTTCTGGGGTAAACCAACTTTTAAAGAAACTATATAATCCCAAACTCTCACCTCCTTAAAATACAATAGCTTTCAGTGGTTTTTGTAGTTTTCTATCTTTCAATTCAGAATCAAATTGCAACGCATGAATAAACGCAAAAAAGCCATCTGTCTTTCTCAGACGTGGCTCGATCTTTTCATAAGTTATATTCCCTTTTCCATCTCTTTTTACATACGTATTATTCGTATACCAACGCATCATTAGATCATCACCATATACAATGTTTTCATATGCGAATAAGTCTTCAACAATTGGTTGTAATTGTGTATGCGTTTTGGTACCACTTCTTGCTATAGACAAATTTTTAAATCCAACTTTTTCGAATTCTTCTCTAAGATAATTTACCCTATACATATCACTAGCAATTAATTTTATCTGGTATTCGCTAGATTTTTCAGCAAACCACTTTACAACATATTCGGGTTTTATTGTTTCATCTTTTATAATTGTTACTAACCCTTGTTCTTTTGCCAATTCAATATCGACTTTATAATTGTTTTGTTTTAATGATTTTTGGTTAATAAATGTATGATGCAACCAATATCTTTTTGAACCAACTTTAAAGTATAATCCTACTCCAACAAAATCTTTCGTATCTGCATAATCAACACCACCAATGCATTCAAAACCTTTAAGGTTTGGTATATCCTGATTGGTTGCTTCGATTTTTTCCCATTCAGCAACTAAATCATAAGCATCCTGAGAAGGGATGTTCATTCTTTTTGTCATAAATTCAATCTTTGCTGATTTACGATGTTCAATATTATGGTATTCCGTTTCCATTTCGAGCATTAAATGGGGAAAGTAATTGATTGATGGATTTGCTTTTTCCCAGTTGGTTTTATGATGTACTTCTTCTGGTGAATCCAGTTTACAAATGAAGGGGAACATTCTGCTATTTTGGATTTCTCCATTTAATAGCATTTTCGCTTCTTCCTTCATGTGGTCCAGAAAACCATCACGGATATTTCCATCTGTAGTAATATAAAATCTTCTTGGTCTTGGTACTTTCCCTAACGCAGAGGTGAAAACCTTTATGTTATCTTCGCTCTCATATGCATGTACTTCATCAAATATTACCGCCCCTGGTCTCAAACCATCTTTTGTTTTAGCATTATTTGTGAAGTATTCAAGCTTTGATTTCGTCTTATAGAATCCTATAACTTCTAGAGTTCTTTTAAAATGTTTGCTAAGTTTTTTCCAGTGATCATCTAGCACTTCCCATACATCCATAAAAGATGTCTTTGCTTGTTTTTGATTAGTTGCAACAATTGCTACGTCATACTTTCTAATTTTTTGTTTAGAAATCAAGTAAAAACATAACGCTGCAATGAATCCATTCTTTCCAGCTCCACGACCCATCATTAAAAAAAACTCATTAAAGACTAATGAGTCATCATTTTTATAAAACAGTCCTACAACGAATGCAGTTATAAATTTTTGCCACGGTAGTAATTTAAAAGGAAAATACTTTTCTATATTTTCAATCGCATCATTGATTTCATCATGATTGATATAGATTAAGTCTCTTTCTCGATTTAATTTTTCCTTTAAATATTTTATTAAAAGCTTTAATTCTTTTGACGCTTTAATATTACCGGATTCAATTTCTTGCATATAAAAATCAATGTGTTCATTATATATAACCTTAGAAATCGTCATCGCCATCATCCTTAATTTCTGGTGATGCCTTTAATCCGAGGTCTGATAAAATTTTTAACATCTGCGCATTCGTTTTATTAAGGTCATTGATGGAGGGATTAGATTTAGGTCCATGCATCCCAACAACCTTTATACCGTTCGTTTTTATGTCTTCTATTAATTCATTCTTTACATCCCAAAGAGCTAGGTAGTCTTGTACCAAATCTACATAGTGAGTTCCAGTGATCCACTTTTCTTCCAACTGGTTTAAAAGGTCATTCTCAATGCGCTTTCTTTGAGCTTTGCTGTTTCTCGCCATTTTCCTTTCCCTCCTTCCATTTATTTACCAGTAATTACCAATAAATCATAGTGAAATTGGCTCAAATCTATTTAATCTGCACCCCTCCCCGTTGAACGGTTCCCCCAAAAATGGTGAAACTTTTTGACCGGGGGGTATATGTTATCCTTTTCTATCAAGATAAATCACATATTCATCATCTTTTGCGTTGTAATCAATGCTGTTAATGTCATAGTCTAATAAGATCTTCTTGATATTCTCTTTTGCTTTCTTTTGAACTGAACTTTGTAACAGTTTATTAGGATACTCATGCATTTCATCAAACGTAATAGCACTTGGTCGATACCATAATAATGTTGTATGCTTTCCGCACTTGCTGCAGCTTCGACCATCTTTCCTTGGATCAGAAGCTTTAACTATTTCTTGATGTTGACAATATAAACATTCATATAGATAATCTGTACAACTCATTTACCATCTCTCCTCGTTTATAAACTTTGGTTTGTTACTAATCTTATCCAATCGATCATGTACTTCGTTATGACACGGAATGCAAAGGCATTGTAAGTTGTCCAGTGATAAAGCTAACTCTGGATGAGTCTTTACTTCTTTCATATGATGAACATTCTCTGCAGGTCCAACTTTACCCTTAGCCTTGCATAGTTGACACTCATTATTGTCTCGTTTCAACGCTCTTTCCCGAAGTGCCAACCATTCTTTACATTTATAAAACTTCATAAGGTTATCGGAACGAATGAGCTTAATTAATTCCTCTGTTGTCATTTCCTTCTCATTGCTCCTCCCTTACCACGTCTATAAGTATCACGATTCATCCCCATAATATCTACCCAATCAACCTTCTCTTCTTTCTTCTTAGCTGTACTAGATTTGTTGTTATCTTTATTCTTTTTCTTATTCTTAGGTTTTGGTAGAGATACTCTTATCTTGTTGAGCTGCTTCTTCTGTTTGTCATTAAGATGATCTTCAAGTCTCATATCAATCACCTCTTGGGTTAATAAGTCCCTGTCAGGAATCGAACCCGAACTAGCAAGGTAGAAACATGTTGTGCTTTCCGTTACACCACAGAGACATAAAAAATGCGTCCTCCCAATTTGGAAAGACGCTAACCTGCTTCAAGAAATTTTCTCACATTACAATCATATCACCTTTATAACCAAAAGAAGTTCATAATTAGTTCGCGAAAAGTTCGCGAAAAGTTCGTCGAAAGTTCGCGCTTTGTGTCAATAATCCTCGAACTGCGAAGTTAATACCAGTCCTTACCGTTCATTTTTTCAAGAAGTTTTTCAGTTGGTATATAAAAATAATCTTTTTCCATATCCAACATCTCAAAGTAAGAAAACCCTTTGTATTCGATTGTTAAATCTATGATTTGTTCATTTTGTTGGATGGCTTTGTAGTCGCAATTAGCTTTCAATAAAGCCCACGCTTTGCCAATTTGAACTTGGGAACTTGCTGAATCCCTATCTGTCCAATTATCTTGTTTTACAATTGCTTTTTCGCAAAGAGAAATCAAATAATCTCTGTCCATTTCATACTCCTTTCTTACTGCGCTCTTTTAGTCAATTTTCTCGAAGTGAGAACTAGCAATGTTCTTCATCATTAGACCATTCATTGTTACATTCTGGACAATAGTAAACTTCAATTTTGTCATTATCTTCATAAAAAGATTTAATAATATAAGCCTTTTGTCCTTCACAACGATGACAGAAATATCTTTCTTTGCCACTAAGTAATAAATCAATTTTATCCATTTTTTAAAAACCCTCCTAATTCGCTTTTTGGTCTTTCGGATCTAACCAATCAACACCAATGTTGTTAAATGGTTCGCAATCCCATTTTCCTATCTTTAAACTTTGATACTTATCCCAAGCTTCAGAGTATTCAAGAAAAGCCTTAACAATTGGCAATTCATTAAATTCTGTATCTAATGAATGCAACAAGTCATATTCAGAAATTCCTAACAAATTTGTAATTCCTATAAGCGATTTAACGCTTAAAACAGGACTATTTTGGTACTTTTCATGATAATGTTGTCTACTAAATCCCATAGCTTTACAAATATCTTTTTTTCTCAATCCGTGCACTTTTCGCAGAAACTCTATTCGTCTTTTAGCCCTAATTACTTTCTCGTCATACTCCATTTCCACGCCCTCCTTACCCAAAACTTTCAGTACTAGCCCCGAACTATTACAAAAATAAATCTGCATTTTCGTAAATGTTGCCGATTACTTCAACTCTTGTTTCCATGGTTGGATTATCGTTAAATAAGAATGTTTTGTTATCAAAGTTATAGCTATCTAGTAAGAACCCCGCCGCATATCCCCTCGGCAAGATTCTTCCTTTTTCAGATATTAAATATTTGGTGATGACTACTCCTTTTTTCAGGATTATTTCATGTAAAGAATAGCAACCATGAGTTTCTTGATTAATGTCAACAGGAACTCTTAATATATCCCCTTCGTAAATCTCCTTACCGTTCTTATCGAGTAAGCCAGTGTATTGCGTTACTTCGTATTCTGGATTGTTTAAAAAATCACCTAAGACATATTCCCTAGCAATATCTCCTTCGTGGAAATGTTCATAAACTTTATCCCAAGCACGAAACTTAATTTCCCTCATTACTTTCATCCCTTTACTTTTTTTGTCGTATTAGCATAAGTATTTCATTTGATTTTGAGCACTTTTGAATCTAAAATGCCCTCTCATTCTCAATTAGTGAATTAGCTTTAACCTATAATGTGTACAACTCGAAGCTTTCAAACAATCCCTATAAAATCAATATTTATAGGTACTTTATTTTTTCAATTTGACAACATGAAATTTGTAGACAATTGAAAAATAGATAAAAAAATATAGAAATCATTAAATCTTAAATTTACGTTGCATTTCATTCAAGCTATCTTGCTCAATACCGATGTATCTTAAGGTAATACTTGGATCAGAATGGTTAAATATTTTTTGAAGAGCTGCAACATCTTTAAATTGCTTATAGTGATGATACCCGTATGTCTTTCTTAGAGAATGGGTACCAATTCGTTCTAAATCAAATTCTTCTGCAATTTCACTTAAAATTACATATGCCATTCCTCGAGTGATTGGCTTGTTCTTCCCTTCTCTGCTTTTAATCAAAAATTCAGACGAATCTTTATCCTTTACATAGTTCCTAATTTCTTTCTTAAGTTCTCCAGGCATTTTAATTTGTTTGGGCTTTCCAGTCTTCTTTTCCCTTATATAGATATCCCAGCCTTGAACGTCACGTACTCTTAATCTCAAAATATCTGATATCCTAAGTCCCGTATTAATTCCTAACAAGAATAAAATATAATTCCTCTCGTTTTCTCTCTTTAAGGATTTCTTTATTTCTTGAAGGAGCTCTCTATCACGTATGGGTTGAACGAGGTTCATGATTATTTCCCCCCGTTCTTTTTCTTATACACTTCAATTTTAAGAGCAAATGCTAATCGTAAAATTGCTTTATCTTTTACTTCATAGTATTTAGTTTTGCCGATTCCTAATTCAGTCCAGATATCCAAGTCATATCCAATATCATGGCACATATATTTCTTTAAAATAATGAAACGTTCGTCGTTCTTCAATGTATTTACAGCTTTGTGAATTTTGCTCATAAACTCATTTCTTGATTTTTCTAGTTCGATACGCTCAATTGCTATATCTTCAGTTGAACTATGAAACGAGTTAGTAACAACAGGAGGAATAACCGAGTATGTAGGTGTGATTTTCGGAATAAAATCACTAGGCAGTGTTACTAAGTATTTTCGATAATCTTCAAATTTAGCTTCTACCTTTTTTCTTGTAGCTTTCGTATTTACTTCTGGTAAGATTATTGTCATTTGTCTTTTCACAACCGAACTCCTCCTGTGATATAATAAAGTTAGGGTCAGTCAGGAGAAGTCCTGGCTTTTTTATTTTTCCTTTCGGCTATCTCTACCTGATAAAACGTCTTTATATGCTGCTTTACCTTTTCTCTTTGACTTTGTTGATTGTTTTATAGGATATTTTTTTATATACTCTTGTCTTTCCTTCTCCGTCATTTTCCACTCATGTACCTTGCCGTGCATCATTGATTATCCCCTTTCTTCTAAAATACCTTTCTTCACGAATATGTTTCTCCAACACTCTTTAACTCTCAATTCATTTCGGAACTTACTGCTTTTCTGCAACCATTTCTTATACTTTTTTTTATTTTTCATACAGGATTCTCCACCTTTTTTCAAAATGGTAAGTCGTCATCTGATATATCAATTGGTTGTCCACTATTTGCAAATGGATCATTATCATTTCGTGCATTTCCACGAGTCGTTTGGCTGTTTGATTGATTATTAGATTGATAATTTTCATGTATCGGTGGTGGATCTGTCGGACTTTGATATCCTCCATCTTTTTTAGGTTCAAGAAATTGAACAGACTCAGCAATAACTTCTGTAATATAAACGCGTCTACCATCTTGCCCTTCATAGTTTCTAGTTTGGATGCGTCCGTCAACTCCAGCTAATGAACCTTTCTTTAAGAAATTGGCTACATTTTCAGCAGGTTTTCTCCACACAACAATGTTTATAAAATCCGCTTCGCGATCACCTTGTTGATTCGTAAATGTACGATTAACTGCTAAAGTGAATGTTGCTACTGCTACACCTGATGGTGTATATCTTAACTCCGGGTCCTTAGTTAAACGTCCAACAAGGACTGCTCGATTCATCATGTTCATACCCTCCGAATTCATTTGTTTTTATAGACTAATTGAATTAGTTCCATTTTCTTTTGAGGACTCATAAAGTTTATCTCCTTGCAATTGTCGCAATGGTACCCTGGTACTCTTGGGTTTACCATGTGGACTTTCACAACATACTCGTGTATTTCTTGAGGCGCTCCACAGTTTTTACAAAAGAACAAATATTTTAAGTTCATTCATCAAACTTCCCTTCAGCTAAATATGCATTCAATTGCAACAGGAAAGTGTATAAGTCTTTCTTCTGTTTTTTAATCTCATGGAGTTGTAAATCAATAAACCTTTGTAATTTTTGTTTACTTACAGGCATGTGATCACTCCTTTTTTGGTATTAATACAAGCTTATCGTCTTCCAGTCGGACGACAATTGATGCGTTATCATCTAGGGAAAGCAATTTCCTCAAGGGCGCAGGAATGGTAATTATTCCACGCTGACACATAAACACCTCATACTCGTTGTTTTCGTTTTCCTTCCATTTCGGCAAGAGCTCCATCACCCCTTAACTCTTTTCTCGAACTGCGACCTAATAAAATAGTTTGAAAAGTTTCTCCATACCATCTTCATGAATACTTGCTTCCACTTCTTTACCATCAATGTTTAATTCGATATCGTAATGACTTTGAAAATTATCAATACTACTGTTACCCATTGATACAATCACACCTTTAGCACCAACTGGTATTTCGATTGTTTCTATAATTTCATACGAATCATCGTGTTTATGTGCTTTGAATGACTCCTTAACTTCGACAGATTGAACGTTCTCATATTTATATTTCACTAAAATTCCTCCTTTGGTTTATGTCGCTTTTTCTTTCAACTTTGCTTAATTTCCCTTACTAATTCCACTACTTTTAAATGAGCATCGATTTCGCTGTCTGCCTTTTTTATTAGTTTCATTTCTGAATAATAGTTATTAATAGATTTATAGCAACGGATAATTTGATATACTCCCCAAACATTGTCCACGCAATCTGGTACGTACATTTTTAAATGTTTGATTTTCTTTCCGGCTACCTTTTCAGCTTCACGAACTTGTTCATAGTTTCCCTTGCTAACTAGAACCTTCAACTTCCCACCCTCAATCCTTTTTTCTGATATTCTTCCAGCTCTTTTCCACAGTTTTTGCAATAATTCGCAGGCAATTTACTTTTCTTTTGACACATAATACAGAGAAATTTACCAAATGCATTTGGATGATCATATTTCGATTTATAACCCGTAGCTTCTCTAGTCATATTTTCACCTCAATTATTTACTTCAAGATTTTTTATCAGATTGTGATTTTTACAGAATGTGAATATTCCCATAATTCACTTTCACAACAAGGGCAAACTTTAGGATCCTCACACTCTTCAACACCAAAAGCTCTGCCACACTCTTCACATGAATAAATATCAATTTCCATTGTTTGTTTTTTCTTTTTCCGTTTTGGCCATTTATCTGGATTCTGTTTTCGTTCATTACTGATTAAGCGCTGAATATAGCCTTCACTCACTTGAAACTTATAAGCGATTACTGAAAGCTTTTCTCCAGACATAAAGAGTTGATGTAACTTTTCAATATCCACTGATATTTCGTTATCACGCATCTTCACGTACCTCCTGATAATCCTCTGATTGATACGCGTATTTGCAGTTTTTACAGTCGAAACCACTCTCTGGAACCAAATTATTATCAAACACTTCAAATAACTCGCAGGTATTCCAATCTTTTGTGCATCCGTTGCACTTTACATTCATGATTTCAACACACCAGTCATAGAATTGTTGCCTTGGCATTGTGGCATTGTTGATTTTATCTGCAATATTACGGTCAATTTGTTTTAGGGTATAATCATCAATCAACTTGAAATCAAACTTAACAAGTTTCTTCTTTAGTTGGTCTTGATCCTTTGGGCTTAACCTTTCATAAACTGAGGATAAAAATTTTCTCAAGAATGTTTCCGCTGTTTTTAGGTTCTTGTGCTCTTCTTTTGTGATGTTTCCTCGGCTTTTCCAATCTTCTAACATGCTGCTAATTTTTGGACCATCTACCCCACTATTTCTTAATCCGTCCATCAGTTGTACTATTGACTGAAGGACCATAAATTGGTTTTTCTCATTAGAATTAAGATAATCCCTCATGTTATCCTCCGTCCTTTTCTTTTCTTCCTGTTCAGCTTATCCAGTTCATTATTTAGAGCAGCTGCTTTCAATGAGTTTAAGCATTTCAAATCGTCATATTCTTCTTTGATAATTTTCCGTTGTAATTCTAGTTGTGGGTTTGTTTTCATACTATCTCCCACTCTCATTAGGTAATATTGCTGCTGGTTTCCAGTAAAACAAATCATGTTCAAATTCACATTTTCTCGAACAATAGCAAACTAGTTTTTCGTTTGTTACAACAAAAACTTTTGAACAATTGCAACATTGACTTTTCTTTCCTACGACAATAGAGGCACCTGCCATTCGAAATACTCACCTCGAATTCTTGAAACCTTTTTCTTAAAATGTGTTATTCAACCAAATTACTAAATAGATCATAGCTGCCAAAATGATTAGTGCTGGAACAATGCATATAAAACAGCCACGGAAGAAGTTCATATTAATACCCGTTTACTTGTCTTTCGTGATTTATTTCATTCTTTGCTATATATGCTTGTCCGATTTGATTCCAAGTGAATCCAAGCATGTCTCCTAATCCGATATAACCTCTAAAAAGTTCATCGTACAATTCAACAATCTCTTCTACTTCCCAATCTTCGTTTATTGATTTTTTTAAGTTTGAGATGTCCTCAAACACGTTATTAAAGTGATCAGTTGTATTTTTTGAGATGTAAGGTGTAATCTCGTAAGGCGGAAGAATCTTCAATTCTAATCCAATTGACAAAACGAAATGGAATCCATCTACATACTCTTCAAGCAAGGGATTGTAATACTCTTTGTCCTCTTCCATCATGGCAGGAAATTTTAATGCCTTGGTTCTAGGTTCCTGGTTATTACTCCATTTTTTAAACCCGCGCCATTCGTTTGCACATTCACCTAGTTCCACTTGTAGGGCTAATAACTTCCATGGCAGATTATCTTGTTCTTTTAATTCAGGATGTTCGTTTAAGATGTGTTCATCCAGAATACGTTGCATATCAAAGTATTTATTTAAATCCATCTTTTTGCCCCTTCTCTTCCTTAAGATTTGTATATATTTCTTTTAGTTCACTGAGGTTCAACTCATAAAGTTGTCTGCCGTCGTAGTGCTTAAAATAATTCAATTCAAGAAGTTTACTCTTGTAAAAGTCCTCTGCTTGTTTTTGACCTTTTCTTAATTCATTCATATTTTCACTCTCACTAATTAAAATTTATTGAGTTTGTTGGAAGTGCATCTCCTGTTGCTCTTAATGCATCTTTAAGGGCCTTTTGCATGTTGTCTAACCTCTCGTTTTCGGTTAGTTCTAAATCGTCTTTCATTGCGATATAGTAGCATCGAAGGGCGAAATCTAAATCCAACATTGCTTCAATGATTTCGTGTTTGAATTCCTCATGATCTCTTGTAGTTAATCTATAAGGCTTCCAGATTGTTTTTCTTTTACTCATAACGAATAACTCTCGTTTTGTTGGATGAACGATTCACAATATGTAATTCATTCTCATGTTGGAGGTTCTTAACAACTAACCAATTACTTGCTTTTAGTCCTGCGGCTTCTATAGCCTCTTTTTGTCTATTTGTAGGTCTTTTCCCTTGTTTCATATCATGCCCTCTCTCTTTCCTTACTTTTTCAGCCTCTTGATACAAGGTAACTAATACGTGATTTAGCTGAGCTTCACCGTTTATCTCAAAGTACTTTATGTTAGATTGATAGATATCTAGGCGAATAATCACATCAAGCAAGTCTGCCCTGGTACATACACATCCTGTGTATCCTATCTGCATGTCGTAATCCAAATATTCAATTCTGATCCACAATGGATACTTAGGCATTCTTGCTCACTTCCGTCCGTTCATTCGTTTTTCTTTTGGTATTGTTGCAGTTCTTCTTGCAGCCTTCGCTTCTCCTCTTCAAAAGCATTATCAAGAGGTATTTCGTTAGAATGTGATTGATTGTTTAGCCATTCGGGAATTTGTTCTTGTCGAATTGACTGTTTAGGTCTTCTTTGAACTTGTTTTTTCTTTTGTTCTTCTCGGTGTTTTATTAAAGCAGCATGAACTTCTTCGACCGTTTGAATATTTTTATCAACCCAATCTCTTAAAATAGCTTCAACGTAACTCCAATGTTTAGCACCTTTTTCTACAGCTAGTTTCATAGCTTCAACAACAAGCTCATCTGATAGATCCTCGCACCAAGCTTTTATTTTTTGTGACATATATCCGCTAATCGCTCCAAATCCATTTTCTTCAAAAAACAAGAAAGGATTGTTTACTTTTAATTGATTGACGCGTGCGTTTTCTTCTTCTTCTCTTTTTATCTCTGTAGTAATCTCTGTAGTAATCTCTGGTAATGGTGGTGCCAAGTTGGCCCCTCCATCGTGACAAGTTGGCACGTCCATAGTGCCAACTTGTCCCCTTGGACGTGCCACTAATGATTCTAATTTTTCATAGTTAATCCTGTACCATTTCGTGCGGTCGATTTTTAACTTGTTGTAATTGCTGGTTATTAAATACCCATTGTTCTCTAATCCAGTAATAATTCTCTTAATTGTTCTAATTGACCAAAAAGGAAATTGCTCTTGCCAATCGTCATATGTGTTATAAACCCATTTATGTCCGTCATATATGTTCGTGCTTTTCTCTACCCAAAAATGCAACTGTTGAAGTACGATGCTCTCATTAAGTCCAACAGCGTTTGCTAAAGATGGGATTATCACCAATGGACTTTCATTAAGTAAAAGTTTAGTCATTCTCCTAAAGTACCTCCTGATATCTTGTAAATGCTCTTTAACTGTGGCACTATAAGAATTAAGTATTCTTATAATTCCTCGATTAAGACTTGGATATTTTCGTTCTGTAGTCGAGGAATGTCCTTGGCTAGTTCGGACGCTTTCTGATGGCAGTCAGTTACACTTATTGCTTCTACCAAAGCGGTGTAAAGCGTCTTGAACTTGCCTTTCGTATTTAGTACAAAATCCACTAGAAATATCATGTTTAGACTCCTTTCTAAAGATTGGTGATCAGTTGCACCGGAATAGATAGGACCGTTATGGAAGACGGTGGAAAATCTACATTCCTATCTATTACGGCAAAACTAATCATTGCCGTATTACCTTAAATAGTGGTAATATTAATTCATAAACTATGTGTCTTTGTTTGGGCAGTAAGTGCTGGAACCACTTGCTGCTTTTTGTTTTGTAATGCAAGCTTCATTCGTCTTCTTTGAACGGAAACCTCTCGTCTCTTTTCTTCTAACACCCTCACCTCGTTCTCATGACCTAATCTATTGCTATGAATCTCAATTTCTTGTACTAATAAAGACTCATATTCTAATAACCCAAAATACTCAGATTTTGAAGCTCGTTTATGTAATTTCATGATGCGTCACTCTCCAAGTCCATAACAGGTAAGATATCTCGTTTGGCAAGAATTTGATGGATAAACAGACGTCCTGTTTGAGTCCATTTGGTATGAAGTTTTGTTCCAATTTCACCATTGCTTCGCGTGTATTCTTGTGTTTCTGACTTCGTGTACCCTCTGTGCTGGTACTTACTGTAGAGTAACCATTGACCACTTAACTTATATTGAATTCCTTCTTCGTGAAGAATGGAATTTAATGCTTGTCCAGACAATCCATAATCTTTTGCAATCTGAGTGATATTTACTGTATCTGTTGATTTTAAGATGATGTCATAATAAGTAACTTTTGGTTCATATTCTGCCACGCGTTGCTCCAACATTTTGACTTGTTCTTGTTCCTCAATCCATTTCTTAGCTCGTTCGATTGGATCATCAATCATGTAAGAAGGCGAATAAACGGATTTTAATGTATCACTCATTCTTCTAAACTCTTTTATAAACTTAATCTTTGCTTGCACCGCTTCTTTAGTGTTATAACTAAACACGATCAACGTGAAGGCTTCTTCTGTAAGGTTATATTTAGGTCTTGCTTGATTGTTTTTATCCTGGTACGTGCCGCGCTGAAAATTTAGCCGGGCGAATTCATCTCCTGCATATTCCATTTGCTTTCTAATGTCAGTTAAAACATTCTTATGTTCTTTTCCAAATACTTCAGCGACAGTTAAACTGTCAGTCACCACTTTCTTGTTTTCGATAAAAACCAAATCCTTGTTCATCGTTTCATCTCCTTTTCTATCAAGATAGTAATATTCAAATACATAAAGCTAATAAAATCAGATATCCAAAAGCGAATGCTGTAAGTATGGACACGGGCTTTAGTAAATCGGACATTATATGAATCGCCTCCAAAAATTATTCATTAAATCGTTCATCAAATTTCGCAAATGTGGTAAAAGGAAGTGAGGTGTTTTCAACCTCATTAAAAATTAAAAGGTATATTTTCTTTTGAAATGGTATATCCACTTTTAACAAGTAAACTCATGGCATCTACAGAACCAAAACTCTCTATGGAATATAAATTACTTTCCGTCCAGTAATAAATTTTGTATAAGGTTCCTCCGACGCAACAATCGATAGAAAGTGATTTACCATCGAATTCATAATCAAATGCTTTAATTGCTCTTTTTCTTTTTTTATTGCGACAAAAAATTCTTTCAATTTCCTTTAAAAATTCATCGTTTTTTACAATGGATTCCACAACACTAAAATCAATGGCTAATGCACCCTGTTCATCTTTGATTAGCAGCTCCATCTACTCACCCTCCTTATGAATCATTTCTTGAAATGTGCGGGTAGGCTCTATCTCGGAAATGTAGTCAAGGACTTCCGCTAAATCCTCAGCAATATCTTTTCTTGAAAGATAATCATTGTCATGCTTTAATTCATGAAGGATTAACAAAAGCTTTGCTTTGATTTCGGAAATAAACAGCTGGTCTTCAATACTATTCACTACTCAACCTCCCCTGTAAGTTAACTAGCTCCTTTTTGAATCTGTTGTTTCCTTCTTTCTTCTAAGATGCGTGGTACTGAGGTTTTTAGCATGTGTTCAACAACTAGCTTTTTTATCCGACTTGATGGCTGGCCGAAATTTTGTTGGTTAGCATTTGTGTTCTCCAATGTTTCCCACCCCATTTCATTTAATTAATAGGAGAAAATATTAATATCAAACCGCAGGGACTTCGCGTATCGAGTAGCGACTTGGCAAAAAAATTTCTTCTTTCTTTTTTTGATATAAATTTGCAATTTCTTCTGCTCGATCAGCGCTGACTTGACGTTGGCCATTTTCTATTTGAGATAGATATCCAGCGGATATTTTAAGACGTTTAGCTGCTTCTTCAATACTTAGTGAAGCGTCTATTCTCGCTTGTTTTGGTAAACTGTACATTTGCATCACCTCGCTTAACTTTGCATTACGTAAAGTTCTTATATTCAATATACTTCCCGGAACGCAAAGTGTCAATGCATTTTGCAAAGTTTTTTGTTTTTTTGTTTAATGTTTGCATAATGCAAAGTATAATAATGTTTAGGATGGAGGTGTCCCGATGTTCGGAGAAAAGCTTCGTAAGTTAAGAAAAGAAAAGAAGTTGACTATGAAAGAGTTTGGAGAAAAATTTAATTTAGCAGAGTCTACAATCTCGGGATACGAAACTGGAAACAGAAAGCCAGAAATAACAATTATTGAGAAATTTGCAGATTTCTTCGATGTGTCAGTTGATTATCTACTCGGACGTGAAATTAAAAATACAGACGATACAGCCAATTTCGAGGACATGCTTGACGATCCCGAATTCGAAATCTTTTTTAAAGAGTTAAAAGGATCACCAGAAGAAAACCGCAGGAAAGCATTGGACTTTTTAAAGTATTTGAATGAGCAAGAGAAAAAGTAAAAAGCACCTAGACCAGAGAATGGTTAGGTGCTTTTTTAGAAAGGGTTGAGATTATGGCAAAGGCTTATTTGGCTTGTAACACCTTTAAATTTCATACTATTCAATCTTATATGATTCCCATTCAAGAAGAACTTTTTGAAGATGAAGGTTCTTCTGAAATTAAACTGGAATTAAAACATATTGACTTTCATTTGGATTTTGATCAATATCTTTGTCATCATGATTTTATGCATAAAAAAAATGGAAGAGTTTTCGGAAAAAATTTTACATATTATTTCGAACCACTTAATTTCTATACTTATTTTAAATCCGCAGAAGACCTATCCTTTATTCAAACCAAAACTGATGCAGCTCTCGATTTTATAAAAAGGATTAATAACACCAAGTTATATAATTTAGAACCGGTAAAAATTGATTTCACAAGAATGTATCCGCTTATTACAGAAGTAGGTGGAGCCTGGATTGCAGATCTTAATAGAGCGCACTTAAAAACAGCTGGATTTTTTGGACCAAATGTACACAAAAGTGAAGAATTTATAGATGCAGCTGCTGAAGGTAATGTATCTTCTATTCGTATGAAATATGTTAGCCATAAATCTAAAGAGGAATTTTCTATAGCTATCTCTAAAAAAGGGACTATAGTTTTATACGACACAATTGAAACAATTGAACAGGAATTAGATCTAGTAGAGGAAATATATCAAACGCTAATAAAACCCCACCTATAATTAGCGTGGGGAAAGAGTTAAATATTCCTTTGAAAAAGTGGTTAACTTTTGTAAAGTTGTAGTGTTTATTTCGATTCTTTTTTTTCCAATTGACACCTTATCACTTTCAATATTAAATTTCACATTAAATGTCTGAATATCTTTTGCATTCAGACGTCTTATAAAAAAACCATAGTAAGGATTAAATTCATTAAATTGAATGATTAAAGAGTAATGAGTATTGTCAGCTTTTATTTTTTTATTTATTTCTTCTAATAGCTGACCAAGTTCCTCTTCAATTATTTTTTTGGATCGTCTGTAAGAAACTTCTAAATCTTGTAAAGATAATTGTATAGTACTACTATATTCATCTACACTAATCTCGAAAGACAGGGTATCCAATTTGTATATTTTACGCATGTTACTTACTGATATAATTTTTTGGTTTTCTCCTCTTTCCAAAAAAGTTTTATCTAAAACATCAAAGATATCTCTGTCAAAATCCCCTTGGTATGAAACTTCCATATTCCAAACACATTCAGGATTTATCATATTAAACCACAACTTTTTTATAAACATATAAAATCTTTCCGATTGATTCCAGGTTAATTGTATAGCAAACAGAAACCACCCAAGAATTATTGTTCCATTAACAAAAAAAGAGGCAGGATTTGTAAAAAGATTAATTATTATTAATGCTAGTACAACACCCCAAATTGACATGAGAATAATAAAACTTTTCACTCCTTTTCACTCCTTAAATACGAACGCTTATTTGTAATTATCATATCCCTTATTGAAATCTAATTCAATTATTTTTATTTAAACAACTTGATAAAGGAAAATAAAGGGATTGTAAATAAGAACGTATGTTTGTATAATTTTCTTAAAAAGGACTTTTGCGGGGGTTAATATGAACTATCAGATGACAACAATGGAAGAAAAAATACAAACACTGTATCAAACAATAGGAATTTCCTCCCCTTCACAGTTAGATTATGATTACATTGCTTCAAGGTTAAACATTCCTTTACATATTCGTGATTGGGACAGTAAAGCTGTTAAATTTAAAGGAAAATATCATATTGTGTTAAATGAAAACATTTCAGAAATGGAGAAATGGCAAGACTTTGGTCATGAACTTGGCCATGTGTTGCATCATACAGGAAGTCAATTAATCATGCCAAAACTATTCCGTGAGTTACAAGAAGCTCAAGCCAATCATTTTATGATGCATTTCTGTGTACCTACATTTATGCTGTTAAAACTAGAATTCCCTACGTATCGAGATCAAGCAATCAATCTAATATCTTCTTGTTTTAATGTCACCTTTGATTTTGCTAAAAGTCGTTTAGAACAATTCGAAACGAGAATGTTTGGATTACAGTTTTATGAAAAACTTGCTGAAGCTAGTCAATCTTATAAGGATGCCTCGATAGATGATGATCATTTGGCTCAGGAAATCGATCTTTATGAAGATACCCCACCTTGGCTAAGACCTGATTTCCAAGATTTTATCAATGAAATACCTTATGAATATAGAGATGATGTATTATGGAATATCAAATCAGAATATTATGCTAAAGAACTAGAATTAGTAGGAGGTCGCAAAAAATGAATGTAGCAGCATATATAAGGGTTTCAACTGAAGAGCAAGCGCGGGAAGGATACTCTATATCCGCGCAAAAACAAAAACTTGAAGCTTTTTGCATTTCACAAGGGTGGGATGTATTTAATTTTTATGTTGATGAGGGGTTAAGTGCGAAAGATTTAGAACGTCCAGAACTGCAACGGATGTTAAAACATATAGAAGAAGGTGTCGTTGATTGTGTACTTGTTTATCGATTGGATCGCTTAACTCGTTCTGTTTTAGATTTATATAAATTGCTTGAAGTATTTGAAAAACATAACTGTAAATTCAAATCTTCAACCGAGGTCTATGACACCACAACTGCAATGGGAAGAGTATTTATTACTATTATTGCTGCTCTCGCTCAGTGGGAACGAGAGAACCTTGCAGAACGTGTGAGGATGGGGATGCAACAAAAAGCGAGCCAAGGGAAATGGGTCACCAATACAGCTCCGTTTGGATACGAAATAGATCGAGAAAATGATACATTGGTTATTAACTTTAGTGAAGCTGCATTGGTAAAGGAGATATATCAACTTTACTTAACCAATAGTATGGGTATGAATAAAGTCGCAACTACGTTAAATGAACGGCACTTTACAAATAAATCAGGGCAATCTTGGAACACGAATAAAGTTAGATATATTTTGACAAATCCAACGTATAAGGGAACAATCCGCTACAACTACCGGGTGAATAAAGATCAATATTTTGAAGTAGAAGATGCTGTTCCTGCAATCATTTCGGTTGATGATTATGAGAAGGTTCAACACATCGTAAATAATAGAACTACAAATCATCCTAGAAGAGCAACAAGCGATTTTATTTTTTCGGGTGTAGCTAAATGTGCCAGGTGTGGATCAGCTTTGGCTGGAAAATTATCTTATATGAAACGTGGAGGGAAAAAGTACGAATCGAAATCATATTATTGCGTAAAAGCAAAGGCGAAACTATGTGATATGCCCTTTATGGCTGAAACATATATTACAGACCGATTCTTAAACATATTAAGTTTTCTTGATATCCATGATGAGGTAGCAGCAAGCTCAGATATTGAAACAACTAAAAAAGAAAATGAATTAGATAAAGAGTTAGCGCTATTACAGAATGAGTTAAAATTGATAGAGAATCGAAGAAAGAAATGGCAATATGCGTGGGCAAACACGAAAATATCAGATGATGACTTTACGAAGCGAATGAATGAAGAGAACGAAAGAGAAAAATTAATTAGACAACAAATAGAGGAAATGAAACCGAATCATGTGATAAAATATAACCCTGAAGAGCTTCAAGGTATTTTAACTGATATTCGAACAAACTGGAATTATATGAAAACTAGCGAAAAGAAATTTTTAGTACATCTGGTGACAAAAAGTTTTTTCGTTGAACGGGTTAGTTTCAAAAGAAAACCAGAGTGTTTAAAAATTCTTGATTTCAAGTTTAATCATTAAATCTTTTTTTCTTGCATAGTTCTATTACCCTTACTGAATGTCCTGTTAAAGCAGCACGAATGGCAATCTTCGCCGTTTCCGCATCTCGTATTTCTCCTACCATGATAATATCAGGATCATGTCGTAAAATAGCTTTTAACCCTAGCGCATAGGTAATTC
>Ga0182742_1001379_pt1 | contig 31388 bp, 29 predicted proteins | sample eDN5th37CBELigMG_FD_128880 | JGI IMG/M metagenome (GOLD analysis project Ga0182742, IMG submission 128880) | Enriched Miracle-Growth compost microbial communities from Emeryville, California, USA - eDNA 5th pass 37_C BE-Lig MG (version 2)... ... | reverse complement strand
TCACAGGAGAGAGCTATCGCCTTCGGCATGCTCTTTCCCACCGTTAAAATTATGAAAATTTAGCCTGGCAAGGCTATGCACAAAATGGTTTCCGAACTCTGCATTTTTTGCTTGCCAAATACATTCAGTGAAGCTATTTTATATGTATGAAGGGATCCTAAAGTATAACTTATCAAAGAATGACCTCATCCGGATGCACGCGTATTTAATACGGATATTTTGATGAAATAGGCATTTTCGATTAGTGTTGGTAATTGGAATTGGAAAAATGCTTTTATTAAACGGAGTGAGTGTATTTTAGTCATATTTATTCACTTATTATTGACGTATAAAGTCCATTGCTTATAGAGGAGTGAGACATCATTGAATTATTTTCCCGAGAATCTTCGTACAGCAATAGGCTTCCTTTTCGGGTTATACATGATTTATTCTGGAATAGTTGGGCTAATTTCAGGAGAAGTATACATTGGAGGGAGAGGGATTTCTTCTGGAGCGATATTTACTCGCCCAGAATCTATATATGCGTCTATTGCCTTTATACTAATTGGATGTTTTGCTGTTCTTTTGTTCATTAAAAGTATTCTGGAATATAAAAAAGAAAGTAAGTACAAGTTGGTAATACCGTAAACGAGTAATCACAAACTCGTCTGGGGTTTCTTTTTGTCCTTATAGTTTTACTTGAGGAAGTGGGAATGTCATTCCTCTTAAGCCCCAAAATTGGATTTGAGTCTACCCCCCTTATCTTGTTAAGCTGGTATCAGAAGAACAGAGGGGGATTTTTTATGCAACGAAAACGCTATCCAATCGAGTTTAAACAACAGCTGGTTCAAGAAGCCCAAGATGCAGGAAATGCAAGCCAAGTTGCCAGACGGCATGGGATCGATGCGAAAATGTTGTATCGTTGGATACGTGATTCGAAACATGCGGATTGGAAAAACACTCCTGCCGAAGCCAAAGCGGTAACGAGTTATACTCCGAGCCCGGGAGAATTTCGTGAATTGGAAACCGAGAATGATCAACTGAAGAAACTACTTGGAGAAAAGGATTTGGAAATCGCGATCCTCCGTGATCTTGTAAAAAAGGTGAACCCAGCTTATCGGACAAAGTGGAAATAGCCGACAAGTGGATACAACTGGGGTATACAGCCAAATTGGTGCTACGTATTGTCGGCATCCTTGAAGCAACCTACTACTATCGGAAAAATAAGGCCTCTCAAAAGCCACGGGTTTACCATGGAGGGCGGCCGATCCCTGGTTATTCATTGTCAACGGACGGACAACCTGTCAGTGACGAGCAAATTAAAGAATGGATATCGGAACTGATTGCGGATGAAGAATCTGCTTATGGCTATCGAAAGCTTACGGTCTGCCTGCGGCGAGATCACCAGTTGATCATCAACAAGAAAAAAGTGTACCGCCTGCTGAAAGAAGAAGGACTTTTACAACCACAACGAAAAAAGAATAGTCATCATCCCCGGAGGCTTGCCAATAACCGAGAGATCACCGCTCCGAATCAATTGTGGGAGATGGACGTAAAATACGGATTTATCGCCGGGGAACATCGTTTCTTTTTCCTGATGAGTCTCATTGACGTCTATGATCGAGCGATCGTAGACTATCATTTTGGTTTGTCATGCGAAGGAAAACATGCATCTCAGATACTTCAAAGAGCTTTGTGGAAACGGCAACAATTCGACAACGAGAATCCCCCTGTTATCCGTACGGATAACGGTCCGCAGTTTATTAGTCATGTATTCGAGGAGGCCTGTCAAAGCTTCCGAACCGTTCACGAACGAATTCTCCAAAGACGCCAAACAAAAACGCTCACATTGAGTCCTTTCACAGCGTTTTGGAGAAAGAATGTTTGCAGCGGAATGAATTTCAGAGCTATCAAGAAGCCTATGAAACCGTGACAAACTATCTGCTCTTTTACAATCAGCGCCGGATTCACGGAAGCTTGTACGATTTATCACCTGTAGAATTTGGTAAAGCTTTTACCCTGCAACGCATTACACCATTTGTTGTGAAAGTGTAGTGTGGCAAAGGATTGCAGAACGATCCCTACTTCAACCTAGCTGACAAGCAGAAAGGAAACCGTCTGGGGTCAAGTGATCTCCTTGACGCTAGACGGTTTCCTTTCTAGACTCCGACTCCAAGGTGGTTGAAGTAGGGAAGAAGGAAGAATCATATGAAAATGCGAGAATAAGGGAGAAAGACTCTAATTTTGAGGGGTTAAACCGGTGGTAATTTTGATTTAAAAGATTAAAAAAGCTAACTGTAGGGAGTTTACACTCGGTTTAGAACAAGAAGTAACTGTTATGGAGCGAGTAAACTTAGCAGGCTTATTCCTACTTGAACATAAAGAGGAATAGGCCTTATGTATGTAAAATCAAATTTCTGAAGAATACGATGCCAAACCAAGTACTGGCAGTTGAGAAAGCAAAAGCGGTGTATCGTAGACGCTGAATTTTCTTTCACCTTTTCAAGTCCGCCTGCTCACGTGTTAGTGTAACCGTGTACTGCAAGAGATTTCCGAATTAAGCCCCTCGACAAAAGAACAACCACTCCCCCACCCAGCGTTCGACAGCCTTTCCACCCCCAATCAGCTAAGATGATGGTAAGAAGTATAAGTGAATACATCAGCCAACGGCGAAGATACTTCGGCAGTCGAAGGGAAAGAAGTATTATTCGCCTGTTGCTGCGCATAAAGTGAACGTATCGCAGTTATTGCTGGTGTGAGAGGGGAGATATCATGCATGCGATCCGCTTCGGGACGGATGGCTGGCGTGCGATTGTCGCAGAGGAATTCACGATGGAAAATGTTCGCATCGTGGCACAGGCGATTGCCTGCTACACGAAGGAGATCGGACAACAGGAGCAACCGCTGCTCGTCGGACATGACACCCGATTTTTAGGAAGAAGATTTGCGGAAGAAGTAGGCAAAGTGCTGACAGCCAACGGCATACGCACCTATTTGCTGAATGAGGCTGCTCCAACGCCGGCGGTCGCATTCGGCGTCAAGCATTTCGCCGCGAGTGGAGCGGTGATGATCACGGCAAGTCACAACCCGCCCGAGTACAATGGCATCAAATACATCCCCGAATACGCGGGCCCTGCGACGCCTGCAATCACCAAAAAGCTGGAGGCATGGATTGCCCGGATCGCAGAGAGCGGCGAGGTGCGAACGATCTCCCTGGAAGAAGCCAAGGCACAAAAGCGCCTGCAAATTATCGTTTTGCGTCCTCATTACGAGGCCCATTTGCGGCGGATGGTGAAAATGGACGTGTTAGGCCGATCTTCCTTGCATGTGGTCGTCGATGCCATGCATGGTGCTGGCATCGGGTATGTGAGCGGCTTGCTGCGGGAAGCGGGAGTCCGAACCGTCGGCATCAGGGAGAGTATAGACGCCGCATTCGGAGGAGATCTTCCCGAACCCAATGACAAGCATTTGGCCTTGTTGAAGCAAGAGGTGCTGAACCAAAAGGCAACGATAGGACTGGCCAATGACGGGGATGCAGACCGTTTTGGCGTGGTAGACGAGCAGGGCAGGTACATTCCAGCCAATGACGTCCTGGTGCTCCTCACCTACCATCTGGTAAAAAACCGCAAGCTGAAAGGAAAAATCGTGCGTACAGTAGCGACCACGCACTTGCTGGACAAAATGGCAGAAGCATATGACCTGGAGCTGATCGAAACGCCAGTCGGCTTCAAGTATATCGGGGAGCAAATGCTTGGCGGCGATGTTCTGATCGGCGGGGAAGAGAGCGGGGGAGCCAGCATCCTGGGCCATATCCCGGAAAAAGACGGTGTGCTGATCAACATGCTGATCGCAGAGCTGTGCGCCTGGGAGGGCAAGAGCATCAGCGAGATCAGGCGCGACATCCACGAACAGTTCGGCGAGCGGTTCAGCACACGCCTGGACCTGCCCTTGACCTCACAGGAAGGCTTGCTGCAACGAATCATGGACGCAGAACCCCAGTTTATCGGTTCCTTTGCCGTGCAACACATCCAAACCTTGGATGGACGTAAGTTGTTATTGGAGGACGGCCATTGGGTATTGATTCGACCATCTGGAACCGAGCCGTTGGTCCGCATTTATTGCGAAGCCGCAACACAGCAGGCACTGGAAAAAATCAAGGAAGCCATTCGGGACTGGTTTCTTGATATTCGGGTATCGGTTTAAAAGAATTGCGAACTCGAGACGATTGAGAATAGCTTGAGGGATGGCCAATGGGCCATCCCTTTTTTATCGAGAGTATAAACGGTATCTGGCGTGTGTCAAGAAGAAGTCGTATCCCTCGGAGCTGTCTGCCTGAGTAACGTAGGCATGGAAACAGCAATTCCCGCAGCCGCGATGATGACTAACACTGCCAGCACCAAATATCCGGCAGCAGCATTGGTTGAATCGAGCATGAACGTGAACAAAGCCAGCAAACACAGCCTCATCAAGGTACCAATCGCCCGAAAAAAGCTCAAGACTCTACCCATCAAATGATTCGGCAGCAATTCCATATACAGGTTCTGACGGATCAACCGTGTCGATACGTTGCACCAGCCTAAGAATGCCGATAAAAGAACAAATACCCATCCGATCGGTATGGCGACCGTCATGACGAGAGCTACGGCCATCCAGATAAAGTGGAAGACAATATAGGCGATTGCGCCGAATCTTTGGCTCAGCCAGCCCATCCACATGCCTGCTGCCACCGCGCCAATGGAATATGTAACCTCTCCGAATGAATAAATGTTTACTCCTTCCCTTAGAACCTGGCTCACAAATAGCGGATTCAGAAGGTTCGTCAACAACACTGCAATGAATGGCATCAGAGCAGAAACTCCAAAGATGAGGAAACCAGGTTTCTTCCTGATATAGACCCAGCTTTGAGAAAAAAGGACCCACCAAGAGGTTCGGGCAGCGCTTTCCGATTGCCTATTCGGCGTAAACGCATAATCAATCCCTGACAGGGTTACGAAAGCGAGAAAATAGGTGAATGCGTTCAAGAGAAGGACCACATGAAGGCCGAACTGCCCAAGAAGAAGTCCTGCACATGCTCCTGCCAGAACGAGAGCGGTCTGATTCTCCACCTCCAAGGCCGCATTGACCGCTTTGTACTGTTTTTGCTCAAAGATCTCTTGTACGAAAGCAGCCTGGGCAGGCTCATGTAGTTGAAACATAAACATTGTCGCCAAATAGAGAATGACCAGCATCCACTCCTCGTAAGGAGCCCAAAATCCCCAAGTCGCCAGGAAGAATAAAATCGCAAAACCTCCGAACTGTTCGATCTGCAGCATAAGCTTTCGAGAATAGCGGTCAATCAACGTACCCACGTAGGGTGCGATTAGGAGCGACAGGATAGCCGAAATCAACATGGTCGAGCCAAGCACTCCGACTGTGCCGGTCGATTCGACCAAATACCACGATATTCCGATCATGGTCATGCCTTGACCAAAGCCAGAAAACAGGTTGGAAAAAAACAGTTTGCGAAAATGACGATCTTCAAAAACGTTTCTCATACTCCACGCTCCTCTTTGCGTTCCTAGGGATTTTTAGTCCCTAATAAAAACGATAAGGAGCCTGCTTATGGATGAGGATTTACTCCATCCATAAGCAGGCTCCCAGCATTTCAATGGGCCGATCACATTTTCGCTTCTAAAAGTATATCACTGTTGTTCGTAGCTTTGCAATATTTTGAAACCACCCCCCTTTCAAAAATCTTTTAAAAAATGGCAGAGAAAATTTACCAACAAACAATTGCCAAACAATTTTGAAAGCGTTATCATAATAATCAGAAAAACTGACAACTGATTCACTTTTCAGTTTTGAGAGCGCAACTACTTCTTTTCAGACAAAAGGTGATGCAAATGACGGAGCAAACTCCCGCGATGAAACAGCATAGCAAGACACCGGCGACGACGAAAGGCGCGAAGACGCGGCAAAAGCTGCTGAACGTAGCCGAAGAGGTTTTCGGGGCGAAAGGATACTTCGCTGCCTCCATCATTGACATTACCCAGCAGGCCAACGTCGCACAGGGAACCTTCTACAATTACTTTGAATCCAAGTACGAAATTTACGCGGAGCTCATCCGCCAATTGAGCCGGGACTTTCGCATCGAGATCAAGCAGGAGGTAGCTCAGGCGAAAAGCCAGCGCGAGGCGTTGGAGATCGGGATCCACGTCTTCCTCAAATGGGTGAAAAACCACCGCAACCTGTACAGTATCGTCCAGCAATCCGTGCTGGTGGATGAGCAATTGTACCGCGCCTATTACGAACGGTTGGCACAGGGTTACCTGAAAGGACTGGAAGGCGCAATCGAGCGAGGCGAATTCAAAAACCTCAATCCCGAGACGGTAGCCTATTGCCTGATGGGAGTCACCTCCTTCATCGGGATGCGCTGGGTTTACTGGGAGGATAAAGAGGTGCCTGACGAGGTCGTGCAGGATGCCATTACCTTTATTTTTGAAGGGCTGGTACGCCAGGAAGGAAAGGATCAGAAGGGGGAGTAAGATGAACGGGATTGCGGACTGGATTGATAAGCGAGCCTTCATTACACCCGGCAGAATCGCACTCATTGATGAGAGACGGCAGCTTACCTACCGAGAAATGAGCGCGGAAATCAACCGCTACGCCCACATGCTTGAAGGGAGGTACGGGCTTCAGCCTGGCGAACGCATCGGCATCTGGGCGACCAACAGCATTGAATATCTCATGCTGCTGTTTGCGATCGCCAAGCTGGGGGGCATCGCAGTCGTGCTCAATGTACGGCTCACGCCCAGCGAACTGGAATACCAGCTTAATGACAGCGGCTCACGGCTGCTGATCGTCGAGACCTCTTTTCGAGAGGAAACGGAATCTATCCTTGCGAACACCGGAGTTCAGCAGGTGCTCTGGTTCGATCAGGGAGAAAGCTCCTGTCACCAGCTGTCCGAGCAGGCTGCCGCTTATCCGAACGAATTGCTGAAAAGGGAGGGAGTTGCCGGAGAGACGCCCTTCATCATCTGCTATACATCAGGCACCACAGGAAAGCCCAAGGGGGCAGTGCTAACCCAGGAAAACATGTTCTGGAACGCTGTCAACAACGTGCTGGCACTCGATCTCACCTCATTTGACAAATCCCTCACCTTATTGCCGCTGTTTCATATCGGCGGGATCGGACTGTTCGCTTTGCCAACGCTTTTTGCCGGAGGGACAGTCATCGTGCCCCATCGGTTCGACCCGGCAAAAACGCTTCAGCTCATCGAAGAACATCGTGTGACGATCGTCATGGGCGTACCTACGATCTACGATTTTATTCGGAAAAGTCCCAATTTTCCAACTACCAATCTCGACTCGATCCGCTGGTTTTACTGCGGAGGAGCGCCTTGCCCGCATGAGTTGATTCAAAGCTATCTGGAACGCGGGGTACCGTTCGCCCAAGGCTTTGGCATGACGGAAACAAGCCCGACCGTATTTATGACTTCACGCGAGGACTACAGCCGCAAGATTGGTTCAATCGGCAAGCCAGTGATGTTTTGCGACATTCGCGTCGTCGATGAGAGCGGACAGGATGTCGGACCCGGAGAAATCGGCGAGCTGTGGATCAAGGGCGGCAACGTCATGCAGGGCTATTGGAATCGGCCGGAGGCGACAGCCGAATCGTTTCGCGATGGGTGGCTCTTGACAGGGGATCTGGTGACACAGGACGAGGAGGGCTTCGTCACCATCATTGGCCGCAAGAAAGACATGATCATCTCCGGCGGCGAAAACATCTATCCCCTCGAAGTGGAGCAGGTAATCAGCCAAATGCCGGCTGTTGATGAGGTGGCTGTCGTAGGGGTTGCGGATGCGAAATGGGGAGAGGTTCCAGTAGCGGCGATCGCCGTCAAAACGGGACATGAGCTTCAAGCAGATGATGTAAAGCAGTACTGCCAAAAGCGGCTGGCCAAGTACAAGGTGCCTGTGAGGATAGATTTTGTCAACGCTCTACCAAAGAATGCAACCGGAAAAATCGACAAAAAAACGATCAAAGCAGATTTTATGAAGGAGGAACAGCATGGCTAAGTACGAGATCGGACAGACAGCTTCTTTCAGCAAAACCATTACGGAGACGGACGTCGTGACCTATGCGGGACTCAGCGGAGATTTCAATCCCATTCACGTCGATTGGGAATACGCGAAAAACACGCGCTTTGAACAACGGATCGCCCACGGTCTTTTGACGACCAGCCTGCTGTCAGGGGTGCTGGGGATGCATTTGCCCGGACCGGGATGTGTCTACATGGGACAGACGCTGCGCTTCGTCAAGCCTGTGTTTATCAACGATACCGTGACGGCTACCGTAGAGGTGCTGGACTTTGACCCTGAAAAGGGGAACATGCGGCTCAAGACGGAATGCCGCAATCAGCATGGAGAGCTGGTCCTTGAGGGAGAAGCGAAGATGCGGGTGCCGCGTGAGGAACAGGGGGGAGCAGCATGATCGGCATTGCTCATACAGGGGTGTACTTTCCGCCAAGAATCGAGACAGCAAAAGAGATCGCGCAGCGGGCAGAGATTCCCGAGAATGTGATTGTGGAGAAGTTCGGATTGGTACAAAAGCATGTCTCAGACAGCAGCATACACGCCTCCGACATGGCGATTCAGGCTGCGAAACCCATTTTAGAAAAAGTAGACCCGCTCTCCATCGATGTTCTGATCTACTTCGGAAGCTCCTACAAGGACTACATGGTCTGGACTTGCGGCACCAAAATCGTGCACGAGCTGGGGCTGAAAAACGCGTACGCCTTCGAGATCATGAATGTCAGCTCCTGCTTTCCCATCGCGTTAAAAGTAGCCCGGGACATGCTCGTCGCAGATGACTCCATCCGCAACATCCTTCTGGTCGGGGGATGCAAGGAAGCGGAGCTGGTGGATTACCAGAATGTGCGCTCCCGCTTCATGTTCAACTTCGCTGACGGAGGGGCAGCAGCTCTTGTTTCGCGGGACGCCGGCAGAAGCCGCGTGCTCGGTTCCTGCATATACACGGACGGCTCGTTTCATGACGATGTGCGGGTAGTGGGCGGCGGCTCCAAGCATCCAGCGAGTCTCGAGAGCGTGCAGCAGCGGCTCCATTTTCTCGATGTGAAAGACCCCAAGGATATGAAACAGCGGCTGGACCCCGTCTCTGTAAGCAATTTCGTGCATGTCGTACAGGAGGCGATGGCGAAAAGCGGCAGTTCCGCAAGCGAGATCGACTGGCTGATCCCGCTGCACACCAAGCGCTCGATGTTTCTTGAACTTCTGGACAGACTGGAGCTGCGAGAAGAGCAGGCCATTTATCTGGACCATTACGGTCACTTGTCTGCGCTCGATCCTTGCATCGGCTTGCACCTGGGGCAAGAGCGCCGACTTTTCAAAAAAGGAGACAAGATCGTCACCGTAAGCGCTGGAACAGGCTATACTTGGGCCGCAACGGTACTGGAATGGCTCGAATGACAATAGAGGGGGAACGAAAATGAGAAGGAGAAAGCAAGGATTCAAGTTCGGAATCACCTCGCTGCTGGTAGCAACGACATTGTTGGCAGCCGCTTGCTCACAGCAGCCAGCGGCTCAGCCAAGCCAATCTGGGTCGGGACAGGGCGCACCATCCTCGCAGGGCGAATCGAAACAGCCCATCAAAATCGGGGTTCTCGCCTCTCTGACCGGGGCGCTGGAGGATTACGGCAAACAGACGACGCGCGGCTTTGAACTGGGAATCGCCTACGCGACGGGAGGAACCAATGAAGTGGCAGGGCGACCGATCGAGGTCATCATCGAGGACACCGAGACCAAGTCGGATGTAGCGGTAAAAAAGGCGACGAAGCTGATTGAAGACGATCAGGTGGACTTTCTCGTAGGCTCGTCCAGCTCCGGCGACACTTTAGCCGTCGTTCCGCTGGCGGAAGAGCACAAGAAAATCATGGTGGTCGAACCGGCAGCGGCAGACAGCATCACCGCAGACAACTGGAACAAGTACGTGTTCCGCACGGCCCGCAACTCCTCGCAGGACGCCATCGCGGGAGCGCTCGCCATCGCCAAGCAGGGAACGAAGATCGCCACCCTTGCGCCTGATTACGCGTTTGGACGCGATGGAGTAGCCGCTTTCAAGGAAGTGGCGGAAAAACAGGGCGCCCAGATCGTGCTGGAGGAGTACGCGGATCAAAAGACGACAGACTTCACGCCGAATTTGCAAAAAATCATTCAGGCCAAGCCGGAGTATCTGTTCGTCATCTGGTCCGGTGCCAACACGCCATGGAGCCAAATTGCGGATATGAAGCTGCAAGAGCAGGGCATCAAGGTTTCGACGGGGACGGCGGACTTCGCTACCCTGAAAACGATGAAAACCATGGTCGGCATGGAGGGCTTCACGCTCTACTACTACGATCTGCCCAAGAACGAGGTCAACGACTGGCTGATCGAGGAGCATAAAAAGCGCCACAACGGCGATGCCCCGGATCTGTTCGTCCCAGGCGGCATGACAGCGGCAATGGCCATCGTCGAAGCCGTGAAAAAATCGAATGGCGATACCAATGCAGACAATCTGATCCCGCTGATGGAAGGAATGTCGTTTGATTCACCCAAAGGAAAAATGACATTCCGTCCTGAGGACCATCAAGCGCTGCAGGTCATGTATGCGATTCGTCTGGAACAAAAAGACGGGATGGAGTGGCCTGTACCTGTCCTGATGGGGGAACTGTCGCCGGAGGACACGGCTCCGCCGGTTCGAAACAAACGATAGACGCAAGATCAATCAAAAAAGGGTGATAGCATGCAGCCGATTCTTCAGACGGAAGGGTTGACGATCGCGTTTGGCGGACACAAGCCTGTCCAGGATGTAAGCCTGAACGTCATGCCCCACACCTTCACCTCGATCATCGGTCCCAATGGCGCGGGCAAGACGACCCTGTTCAATCTGCTCAGCGGCCAGCTCAAGCCGACAGAGGGCAAAGTGTGGCTAAAGGGAAAGGACATCACCCATCTGTCGGTGGCAAAGCGCACGAGGCTGGGCTTGGGCCGATCCTTTCAAATCACCAATGTCTTCCCCTCCTTAACGGTGTTGGAAAACGTCCGTCTTGCCGTCCAGGCACAGGCGGGCGTCTATTACAGCCTGTTTGCCAGTCCCAAAAAACACGCGCATTTTGAGAAGCGGGCCATAGAGCTGCTGGAGACGGTTTTGCTGGGGGCAAAAGCGGATTCTCTCGCCAAAAATCTGGCGCACGGGGAAAAGCGAAAGCTGGAAATCGCCATGCTGCTCGCCCTGGAGACGGAGGTGCTGCTCCTGGACGAACCGACAGCGGGGATGTCCCTGGAGGAGGTCCCGTCCATTCTGGAAGTCATCCGGCGAATCAAGGAAGAAGGGAACCGGACGATTCTTCTCATCGAGCACAAGATGGACATGGTGCTCAGCTTTTCAGATCGGCTGCTGGTGTTGTTCAACGGCAGACTTCTCGCGGAGGACACCCCGGAAAACATCATGAAAAGCGAACTCGTCCAAACCGCATATCTGGGGGGACTGTATGATGACGCTTCTTAAAGTGGACCGCATCGAGACGTATATCGGCCAGTACCATATCCTGCAGGGTGTATCCTTTGAAGTGAAAAAAGGGGGCGTTACGGTCCTGCTGGGCCGTAACGGAGCGGGGAAGACGACGACTCTTCGCTCTTTGATGGGATTGAATCCGATCGCGACGGGAGCGATTACCTTCAAGGGAGAAGCCATACATCATCTGCCCACCTACGAAATCGCGCGCAAAGGAATCGGATATGTGCCGGAGGACCAGGGGGTTTTTCCCGAGCTGACCATCGAAGAAAACCTGAAGCTGGCGATGCGCAAGAATGACGAGGCCACGCTGGAGCGGCGCGATTGGATCCTGCAGCTCTTTCCCGATCTCAAAACTTTTTGGAAAAAGCCGTCGGGCCTGCTCTCCGGTGGCCAAAAGCAGATGCTGGCGATCGCCCGTGCCTGTGTCAACGACAACGAGCTGCTGCTGATTGACGAGCCGAGCAAGGGCTTGGCACCGATCATGGTAGACAAGGTGATGAGCGTGATCATGGAGATGAAGCAGCGGGTTACGGTTGTGCTGGTCGAGCAGAATTTTTATATGGCAAGCACGATCGGGGATGACTACTACATCATCGATGACGGGCGGACGGTTCATACAGGCATGATGAAAGAGCTGAAGGAGAACGAAGCGTTGAAAAAAGAATACCTCGGCATCGCGTGAGGAGGTGCACCGCTTGGATGTGCTGTTGAATTTGACAATAAACGGAATCGCAACAGGGAGTCTGATTTTCCTGTTGGCCGCCGGATTGACGCTGATCTTCGGACTGATGCACGTGCTTAATTTTGCCCACGGTGCGCTGTTTGCCTGGGGAGCTTATTTCGGCGTCTGGATTTACACCCAGACAGGCAGCTTCGTCGTCGGGATCATAGGGGCGATCGTGATTGGAGCATTGCTCGGCTGGCTGCTGGAGCGATGGATCATTCAGCCGGTCTACACCAATACGATGTCGCAGATCCAGGTGACGATGGGCTTGCTCCTGGTGATGAACGAATGCATCAAGGTCTTCTTTGGACCCAATCAAGTCAGTGTCCAGCTCCCTTCCTATCTGGATGAAAGCTGGCTGATCGGCGGGGTCATCCTGATCAAATATAGGCTGTTTGTCATCGCTGTCGGCATTCTTGTGTTCCTCGCTCTGCAATATATGCTCAAGCGGACCAGGCTTGGATTGATCGTGCGGGCTGGCGTGATGAACAAGGAGATGGTGCAGGCCTTGGGCGTCAATATCAAAAAGGTGTTCCTGTACGTTTTTATCCTGGGCTGCGGCATGGCAGCGCTCGGCGGAATGCTGTTCGCTCCGTATTCGGGTGTCATCCACGCGGAGATCGGCATGGATTATGGAATTCTTGCCTTTATCGTCGTAGTCATCGGCGGGATGGGCAGCATGGTCGGCTCCGCGCTGGCCGCCCTCTTGGTGGGAGTATTGGGCGCTTTCATGACGTTTTACGTTCCTAGTGTGGCTCTTGCTGTGAATATGCTGCTGATGTTTGGAGTCCTGATGTTCCGGCCGGCAGGCTTGTTGGGGAGGGGATGACCATGATGTTGACGAGACGCCTTGCTTCCTCGCGCTGGTGGATAGGCCTGGTGGTATTGCTGCTCATTGGCTTCCCCTTTGTCAGCGATTCGCGCGGTGCCTTGATCCTGATGACGCAGATTTTTATTTATGCAGTATTTGCGATGAGCTACGATATTCTGCTTGGGTATACCGGAATCATTTCGTTTGGTCATGCGATGTTTTTCGGGATCGGAGCCTACACGACAGCGATTTTTCTCCATCGCTGGGATCACAGCCTGCTCTCTTTTCTGGTCTCGCTGCTTGCTGTTCTGGTTTTGACCGGAATCGTCAGCTACCTGATCGGCGTCATGACCCTGCGGCTGAAAAGCCATTTTTATGCGATGCTGACCTTGGCCATCGCGGGCCTGTTTCTGGTGCTGGCAGAGAAGTGGCGTGATGTGACCAAAGGAAGCGACGGCTTTACCTTTTACATTCCCGATCTTTTGAAGGACCGCACATCCCTCTATTTTGTCGCGCTTGCCTTCATGATCATCATGTTTTTCCTGCTCAAGCGCTTCACGGATTCTCCGACTGGCAAGGTGCTGCAAGCCATCCGTGAGAACGAGCAGCGGACAGAGTCGCTCGGCTACCAGATCCTCCACTACAAGATCATCGCCAGCATGGTGGCCGGACTGGCGGCAGGTCTAAGCGGGTCGATGTACGCGATTACCCTGCGATTTGTCAATACGGCGGTGTTTGGCACCAATGTCACGCTCGACGCCTTGCTGATGACCATTATCGGGGGAGTAGGGACGCTGTTTGGCAGCATGCTCGGCTCTGCGCTGATCCTGCTGGTGCATGCAGGGCTGACCGACCTGGCAAAAATTCACTGGATTTTTGAACGCTGGATGATCTTTTTTGGAGCGATTTATATACTCGCTGTGATGTTCTTCCCGCAGGGGATCGTGGGGATGTTCCGCCAGTGGCGGGCAAAATGGAACAAGGGATAATCTTTACGTGCGTCGGATGGCGCACTTTTTTTATTGCCCTGGAATCCTGACTGGCGGTAGCGCATACGATCTCTTACGTGATTCCTGGTTTCCTTGGCTTGTTTGATTTGCTAGAATCAGTATTGAAGTCGGTGACAGCAAAGAGATGAGAATGAGTGAAAATAGACCAAAAAGTAATCGAATCGTTTTTACAGGACGTTCGCCTGGAGAGCCAGTCACCGATTGATCCCGTTGTTGTCCACCACACGCCGGCTCCCTGGGAGCTGCTGGGCACTGGCAATTACGCGGCTGTCTTTGTCCATCCGGATTATCCCGACGTGGTCCTCAAGCTGTACGCACCAGGACGGCCCGGCTGGGAGCAAGAGGTGCAGGTGTATGAGAGATTGGGGGTAACTCCCTGGTTTCCGATCTGTTACCAGGCGGAGGAAGGATACATCGTCATGAAAAAGATGAACGGCATCTCCTTGTTTGATTGCCTGCGTTTCGGAATCCCCATCCCGCCGCAGGTGATCGAGGATGTGGAGGAAGCCCTGGCCCTCGCGCGTGCGAAGGGGTTATTTCCTCATGACGTTCACGGGAAAAATGTGCTGATGAACCAAGGACGCGGCTGTTTGATTGACGTATCAGACTATCTGAAAAACATCCCGGATCGCAAGTGGAAGGATCTGCGCAAGGCGTATGATCGGGTCTACGTGCCGTTCCTCAAGGATCGCGGCTGGAAAATCCCGTTATGGGTGATGAATACGGTGCGCAAAGGGTATCGCCTGTACCGGAAAATCCGTCGTCCGTTGCGGTCATTTTTGTTTCTATCTGTTGCTTGTGGTATCATATACATTTGACATTGTGTCCGAAGGTCGGCGCGAGTCAGACGAAGGAGGATTTACCTTGTTTTATTATCTATTGGCTGCAGCAGGAATTATCGCTCTTGATCAGGTAACCAAGCTACTTGTGGTGAAGTACATGGCTTTGGGGGAATCGATTCCGCTGATTCAGGATGTCTTTCATCTTACTTCACACCGCAATATGGGAGCAGCGTTCGGCATTCTGCAAAATCAGCGCTGGCTCTTTATCGTGATCACTACGGTGGTCGTGATCGGGATCCTGGTTTCGCTGATTCGCATTGGCAGAAAACAGCCTCGTGTTTCCATGGCCTTAACCCTTGTATTAGGCGGAGCTATCGGCAATTTTATCGACCGTATCATGACCGGACAAGTGGTTGACTTCCTTGATTTTACCCTGATCAATTTCCCGATTTTCAACGTAGCTGATATGGCGATTACGATCGGTGTAGCCATCTTGCTTCTGGATATGGCCTTGGAAGGAAAAAAGAAAACCGCATAATGAACATTGCGAGGAGACAAACATGACCGACACACAGCTTTTTGAACGCTATGACTGGAATATAGAGCCGTCTGACGCAGGTGAGCGGGTCGACAAATACATTACGCTGCAAAACGAGGACTGGTCCCGTTCTCAGGTTCAGGCCTGGATCAAGGAAGGGCGCGTCACAGTCGGCGGCGAACCTGTAAAAAACAACTACAAGCTGCAGGCAGAAGACGAGCTTACCTTGCGCGTGCCGCCTCCGCGGGAGATGGAGATTCTGCCGGAGCCGATGCCGCTCGATATCGTCTATGAAGACAGCGATGTCGTGGTCGTGAACAAGCCGCGCGGACTCGTCGTCCACCCGGCACCTGGCCATTACAGCGGAACGCTGGTGAATGGACTTTTGGCACACTGCAAGGATTTATCCGGGATCAATGGCGTGCTGCGCCCCGGAATCGTCCATCGCATCGACAAGGACACGTCCGGTCTGTTGATGGTCGCCAAAAATGACAAGGCGCATATGAGTCTGGCAGCGCAATTGAAGGAGCATAGCGTCAATCGGAAGTATGTCGCAATCGTGCATGGTGTGATCCCGCACGAGATGGGCACGATCGAGGCGCCGATTGGCCGTGATCCGAAAAACCGTCAGCAGATGGCTGTTGTATTTGAAAACAGCAAGCCCGCTGTCACGCATTTTGTTGTGCTGGAACGCTTCAAGAATTACACTCTGGTTGAACTGAAGCTGGAGACGGGCCGTACCCATCAGATTCGGGTCCATATGAAATATATCGACCATCCTTTGGCGGGCGACCCCAAATACGGGCCGAAGCAGACGCTGGATCTGGATGGACAGGCCTTGCACGCCAAGACACTCGGTTTCGTGCACCCGCGTACGGGGGAGCATTTGGAATTCGAGGCTCCCTTGCCGGACGAATTGGAACAGGTCATTCATTTTTTAAGACAACAATAACATAACCATGCAAAAAGGACTTCCATATGATGCTGGGAGTCCTTTACGTTTACTTCTCTATGCGTTTGGAAAGCTTCCATTCGTCAGCTATGTACGCCTGTAGCGTCCCGAGAGGATGGATGATGGGTATCAAAGTTTGCCTTTCAAACTGCTGGGCTGCTTCAGCCATAGACAGTTGTGCAACGGAAATGATTTTCTCAGGATCCTCTTGCACGAGATTGTGCAAAAAAGCACATACTTCCTGCTGATATTCTTCCTTCTTCCCCTGCATGATCAACGGGAAAACGCCCTCCAAGACACGCACATCCGGTTGCATCTCGCTACCTTTTGCCTTTGCGTAATCTGTAAAACGCTTTACCGTACATTCCACAGTGGCGGGATTCGTAAACAGCATAATCGGAGGCCGGGGTTGGCGGCAGAGCGCTTCAAAATAAGGCTCGTCGATCTTCAGGATCGGGATGGAGCAGTTCAGATTTGCTTCTTCCAGCAAAGCAATGTAGTTCGTACAGGTGATGAGGATGGCATCTGCTCCGCATTTTTCAATCCAGGCAATCTGCTCTGCTGCCTTGCGCTGAGCATCCGAATGATGAAAGGAGGCATCCTGAGTCACGCAAATAAGCAGTCCAGGGTCAACGAAATGGAGAGTGTCGACGTCATATAGTTGGAAGGCTTTTTCCGAATATTCGATATTGGAATAGTGAGCATGCAGACAAGCGATTTTTTTTCGCAGCGACGTTCCCTCCCTTGCAATTTTGCATCATTGTAACACAGGGAAGTGAGGGAGAGGGGAGCGTTTTTTTACATGAAAAAAGTCGTTGCTCACGCTTGGAACTATTTCCAATTGCGAATAATAGGCGAGAAAGGCAGGAAAGAGGAGGAGAGCAAGTTGTTATCCATGATGAAAGTATTGTCAGGAATTGCATTGGCGGCGAGTCTATGGAGTCAGGGAAGCAGTGCCGGAGTCCTGGCAGAAGAAACGCAGCCGCTGCCGGAACGGGTCAATCCGGTCACAGTGCCTGCTCAGATTGCCTTTACCAGCAATCAACAGCTTTGGATGCTGAATGGGCAAGACAAGAAAAGCAAGCCCGTCCAAGTGACCAAGGAGGGGATCAGCGAGATTGTCGGCTGGTCTGGCGATGGGAACTGGCTATTATTTATGAAATATCCTGATGAGGACTCGTACTACACCAAAGGGTATCTCTGGGCAGTGAGCAAGGATGGAAGCTCTTCCTTGCAGATCGATGAAAGGCCAATCGTGGAAAAACCGAAGTGGTCCCCGATCACTAATCAGTTCGCCTATGTCGCCGGGACAGTGAGCGGCACCGATACAGAGGCGGAAACGTCCTTCGTCACAGCCCAGCTGAACAAGGACAATACCGTCAGCATCATCAGCACGGTCAAGGCAGATTTCGTTGATTTCGCCTGGATGCCGGATGGCAAGCAATTTCTCGTCTCGCTTCCGGTAGAAAAAGATCGCCCCATGACGCTAAGCCTGCGTGATTTGGCAGGAAAAACGGTAGCGAGTTACCCCATTGCCGATTTGCCAAAAGCGGGCGAAGAGATCTATGCCTGGGCAGCCAAGGCTCTGCAGGTATCTCCAGATGGCAAACAGGTAGCGTACTATGTGCAGTACAACTCGGCTTCGCTGTCAGCCGATGGCGTGCCTGTCCAGTTATTTGATCTCAGCCAGCCAAAGCAAAAGCCGTTGGTCCTGGGAACAGGCTTGGCTTATGCGGAGTGGCTTGGCTGGTCGCCTGACAGTAGCCAGCTTGCCTGGATCGACGGATCAGATCGGATGGCGACACAAAACAAGCAGGTAAAAGTGGTTGACCGTCAAGGGAAGCTGGTCTTCGAAGGGGAGAAGGGACAGGTGGATTCTTTTCCCGTCTGGACAAAAGAGTCCCCGCATAGCCTGTTCTTCACTAGAGGATTGGCAAAAGAGTATCACTACGAGCCGGAGAAGGTCATGGTCCCCGGCCAACGGATCTGGATGCGAGGTACAGATGGAAAGGCTGCACAGGTCACGAAAGGGAGTGAGCACACGGCAGATACGTTTCCGTCTCCATCACAAGACGGCGAGCAGCTTCTCTTTGTCAGACTGGACGCTGCCGGACACGGCTCGCTCTACCTGGAAAAAGGAGGGGAAGAAGTCGAGCTGATCCGCCATGTGACCGGGAATATCGGCTATTACGCCAACTATTTGCCGGAATGGATCGAAGTCTATTGGGATAAATGATTCACTGGTGTTTGTCGATTTTTCATTGACACCCGTCCGGGATTATGACATAATCCTACATGACGAATGGAACCTTTTAATCCAGTCCAGTGAGGCTGGCAAGGGCACGGAATCGACAAGCCATAGGCTGAGGGCTGTAGAACGATGGTTCTCCTGTCTCGCCTACTGATTGTCCACCTGCTTCTTGTCTCCTGACAAGAAGCTTTTTTTCTGTCCACTTGTTCCCGTCGAGGAGGGATAAGCAAATGATCAACAAAAGCGTCATTATGGACGAAGCGGCCATCCGCCGCGCACTGACCAGGATCGCCCACGAGATCATTGAGCGCAACAAAGGTGTCGAGGATTGCATTATCGTCGGCATCAAAACGCGCGGAATCTATCTGGCGCAACGGCTCGTGGAGCGGATCGAACTGATCGAGAATGTCAAGGTTCCGGTCGGGGAACTGGACATTACCTTCTATCGCGACGACTTGCAGCACAAGTCCGAAGATGCCGTCCTGCAAGGCTCGAAATTGCCGGATCAGATTACCGGCAAGACCGTCATCCTCGTAGATGATGTGCTCTACACCGGACGCACCGTCCGCGCAGCGCTGGATGCTTTAATTGACAACGGGCGCCCGCGTATGATTCAGCTAGCGGTACTGGTAGACCGCGGTCACCGCGAACTGCCGATCCGCCCGGATTTCGTCGGAAAAAATGTCCCGACATCACGCACCGAAATCGTCGACGTGCAGTTGGCCGAGGTGGATGTCATGGACATCGTATCGATCAGGCAGCTCTTGTAAAAAGAACATATTCCTCTTTAAAAACGATCCCGTGAGATCGGCAAGAGGCAGACTACCTTCCTGTGCTTTCAGGAAAGGCTGGCCTCTTTGTGCGCTCACAAAGAGGTTTTTTGTTTGCCGCTAGCGAGAAAGAGAATGATAAAGACAAGACTTAACAGGGGAGAGTCAAGAATAATGAACGAAAAGAACTACATTGACGTACATGAGACGCCGAAATTATCGAAGCTGTTCCCGCTCAGTATCCAACATCTGTTCGCGATGTTTGGCTCGACGGTACTCGTACCGATTCTGACTGGACTTGATCCGGCTACAGCACTCTTTACCAGCGGGATTGGGACACTGCTCTTCCTCTGGATTACAAAAGGAAAGCTGCCGAACTACCTGGGCTCCTCCTTCGCTTTTATCGGACCCATTATTATGGTGAGCAAAGCGTACGGATTCGGAACGGCCTTGCTGGGCTGCTTCCTCTCCGGGATTATCTACATGATCGTAGCAGGCATCGTGAAGAAGGCCGGGGTAAAATGGCTGGATCGCGTATTGCCTCCGGTTGTCATCGCTTCGGTAATCGTGGTGATCGGGCTTAGCCTCGCTGGGGTAGCCGTAGATATGGCCACAAAGGTTACGGTCGATAATGTATCCGTGATCTCCCTTACTTCCATTGAAATCTCCTTGGTTACAATTCTGGTAACCGTGCTGGCAGCTGTAGTGCTGCGCGGATTCTTCGCCCTGATTCCGATTCTGATCGGCATTATCGTAGGTTATCTCTACACGCTCTTGCGCCACCCTGATCTGATCGACCTGCAAAAAGTGGCGGAAGCAAAATGGTTCGTCGGCTTGCATGAGCTGTTTACACAGAACTTCAAATTCGCGGAAGTAGCAGCAGCCATCGGCAACCCATCTGCTTGGATATCCGCACTCATCATCGCTCCCGTAGCCTTCGTAACCTTGGCAGAGCACCTGGGACATCTGCTGGTGACGAGCAAGGTCATGGATCGGGATCTGATGAAAGATCCGGGCCTGCACCGCAGCTTGTTCGGGGACGGGGTTGCCACCTCCCTGGCCGCTCTCTTGGGCGGACCTCCCGCGACTACGTATGGAGAGAATATCGGAGTTCTGGCGATCACACGCGTCTACAGCAGAGTGGTGATCGGACTGGCGGCCGTTTTCGCCATCCTGTTCGCCTTCTCCGGCAAAATCAACACCTTGCTGATGAGCATTCCGACTCCGGTGCTCGGCGGCGTCTCCGTCATCCTGTTCGGGATTATCGCCGCACAAGGCTTGCGGATGTATGTGGACAACAAGATCAGCTTTGAAAACAAACGCAACATGATCATCGCGGCTGTCATCCTGGTTACCGGGATCGGCGGCTTCAAAATCAGCTTTGAGGGAATGGAAGGCTTCCTGAGCCATGTAGCCATCGACAACATCGCCTTCTCTACCTTCCTGGGGATCATCCTGCATCTGATCTTGCCAGGCAAGGAATCGGCGATGGGAGAAGCGAACCCATCCCAAGACAAATAAATAAGATCAACACGTTTCAGAACCTTTAACCCGGTCCCGTGAGGCTGGCAAGGCTGATGAACGCTGTTTCCTCCTGTCTGCCTGCAGACAGAATCGCAGCTTCTTGTCTACGCCTGCCCACACGGCTCCGGATGACAAGAAGCTTTTTTTCTGGACAGAACAGATCATACGGAGGGATACACGATGAACAAGACTCGGCACTTGATTGGCCTGTCGGATTTGAGCAAAGAACAGATGGCACACCTCTTGGAACGCGGAGAGTACTGGGCGAAGCGCCCGGGTGAGCAAGCGGAGATTCTGCGAGGCCGCTTTGTCGCCAACCTGTTTTTTGAGGCGAGTACGCGCACCCGCTTTTCCTTTGAAGTCGCGCAAAAACGTCTTGGAGCTCACGTGTTGAACTTCATACCGGAGACCTCTTCTTCTGTAAAAGGAGAGACGGTCTACGACACACTGCGCACCCTCGAAGCGATGGGGGTAGAAGCGGCAGTCATTCGCACAAAAAAGGAAGGCTTGCTTCAAGAGCTGGCTGAGACTGTGGACCTGCACCTCATCAACGCGGGAGACGGCACGAACGAGCACCCGACGCAATGTCTGCTCGACATGCTGACGATGAAGCAGCAGTTCGGACGACTGGAAGGGCTGACAGTCGCCATCATCGGAGATTTGCGTCACAGCCGAGTGCTGGGCTCCCATCTGCACGCGCTGCCGAAAATGGGTGTGAAGCTCTTGCTCAGCGGTCCAGCTACCATGATGCCGCAACCGGCACGGATACCGGACGGCGTCAAAATCGTTGAAATGGATGAAGCAATCCAGACCGCAGACGTAGTGATGATGCTGCGTGTCCAACTGGAGCGGCATTCAGAAGCACTTTACATCTCCAAAGAAGAGTACCACCAAAAACACGGCCTTACGCTGGAGCGGGCGAAGATGATGAAGCCAGGCGCGGTCATCATGCATCCGGCACCAGTCAATCGCGGTGTAGAGATTGATACGAACCTCGTAGAAAGCAAAACCTCACTGATTCAAAAACAAGTAACCAATGGAGTAGCAGTGCGCATGGCCGTACTGGAAACATTGCTGAAAGGGAGCGAAATGACATGGGTATCATCCTTGGCAACGGCAAACTGATCAATCAAGACGGACAATTGGCACCCGTCGAAATTTTAGTGGAAGACGGACGAATTACAGCGATGGGTGAGTCCATCCCACGCGAAGGACATAAGTGGGTGGATTGCAATGGGGGCATGATCAGCGCAGGGTTGGTCGATGTACACGTTCATTTGCGCGAGCCTGGATTTGAGCAAAAGGAAACGATTGCGACAGGTGCTGCGGCAGCAGTTCGCGGCGGATTTACAACCATCGCCTGCATGCCCAACACCCGCCCTTCCATCGACAGCGTCGAGACGGTCACCTATATTCTCGAAAAAGCCAAAGAAGCAGGCAAGGCGCGGGTCATCCCGTATGGCGCGATTACGGTTCGCCAATTGGGGAAAGAATTGACGGATTTCGCGGCATTGAAGGAAGCGGGCATCTTCGCCCTGACCGATGACGGCGTCGGCGTACAATCGACCGCCATGATGAAAAAGGCGATGAAAGCAGCGCAGGAGCTGGGCCTCTCCATCGTAGCGCACTGCGAGGATGACGACCTGCTGATTCCGGGCAGCGCCTTGCATGACGGCGTCGTAGCAGCGCGTCACGGCTTGCCTGGCATCCCGTCCGAGTCAGAGTCCATCCATGTCGGACGCGACATTCTGCTGGCAGAGCAGACAGGTGTTCACTACCATGTATGCCACATCAGCGCGAAAGAGTCGGTGCGTCTGGTGCGCGACGGCAAAAGAGCAGGCGTGAATGTGACCTGCGAGGTAACCCCGCACCACCTGCTCCTGTGCGACGAGGATATTCCGGAGAACCTGGATACCAACTGGAAGATGAACCCGCCGCTGCGCTCCCGCGAGGATCGTGCAGCTCTGATCGCCGGTCTGAAGGACGGCACGATCGATATGATCGCGACCGACCACGCGCCGCACACGGCAGAGGAAAAAGCAAATGGCATCGATCGTGCCCCATTCGGGATCGTCGGCCTGGAGACAGCCTTCCCGCTGCTCTATACCCATCTGGTCGAGACGGGTGAGATCACCCTGCAAAAACTGGTGGAGCTATTGACCGTAAAACCTGCGCAAGCCTTCGGACTGCCGTATGGCCGCCTGGAGGTAGGGGCACCGGCAGACCTGACCGTCATCGACCTGACGACGGAAAAAACGATTGATCCCAAGACCTTTGCAAGCAAAGGAACCAATACGCCTTTTAGCGGCTGGGCATGCAAGGGCTGGCCGATTCTGACACTGGTAGACGGCAAGATCATGTACAAGGAAGCTTAAGAGAGAAAAACATCCCTGCTGACTCAACGAGATACGACAGGAGCGACTACGGAGGAGGAACGATAGATGCGTGCAAGACTGATCTTGGAAGACGGAACGGAATTACTCGGCAGCGCGTTTGGCGCAACGAAGGAAACAAGCGGTGAAGTGGTGTTCAATACGGGGTTGACTGGCTACCAGGAGGTTCTGTCCGACCCATCCTACTGCGGCCAGATCGTGACCATGACCTACCCGCTGATCGGCAATTACGGAATCAACCGCGATGATTTCGAAGCGGTTCGCCCTTATATCCACGGATTTGTCGTTCGGGAGCACAGTGAAGCACCAAGCAACTGGCGCAACACCCAAACCCTGGATGAGTTGCTGAAAGTCTACGATATTCCCGGCATCGCTGGCGTCGATACACGGATGCTGACGAGAAAAATCCGCTACCACGGCACCTTGAAAGGGATGATTACGACAAGCGACGCCCCGCTGGCTGAGCTGGTCGCATCCTTGAACGCTACGCCGCTGATGACCGATCAGGTATCCCGCGTCTCGACCAAAAGCGTCTTCAGTTGTCCAGGCACCGGACATCGCGTAGTCTTGGTGGATTTCGGCTCCAAGCACGGCATCCTGCGCGAGCTCACCAAACGCAACTGCGACGTCGTAGTCGTGCCATACGATGTGACAGCAGATGAGATCCGCCGCATTCAGCCGGACGGCATCCTTTTGTCCAACGGCCCTGGAGATCCCAAGGACGTGCCGCAAGCCATCGAGATGATCCGCGGCATCCTGGGTGAATACCCGCTGTTCGGCATCTGCCTGGGGCACCAGTTGTTCTCCCTGGCTTCCGGCGCGGACACGATGAAGCTGAAATTCGGCCATCGCGGCGGGAACCATCCGGTGAAGGAATTGACGACCGGACGCACCTACATCACCTCCCAGAACCACAGCTACGCTGTAAAAGAAGAATCGCTCGCAGGAACCGAGCTGGAGATTACTCATATCGCCTTGAACGACGGAACGATTGAGGGCGTGCGCAACGCAGCGAAAAACGCTTTCTCTGTCCAGTACCACCCGGAAGCGGCCCCTGGCCCTTATGATTCCGGCTATCTGTTCGACCAGTTTCTTGCCATGATGGATACCGCTAAGGAGGAGAAAACCCATGCCAAAACACGCTGATCTGAAAAAAATCCTCGTGATCGGTTCCGGTCCGATCGTGATCGGGCAAGCCGCCGAATTCGACTATGCAGGTACACAAGCCTGCGAAGCTTTGAAGGAAGAAGGGATGGAGGTCGTCCTGATCAACTCCAACCCGGCTACGATCATGACTGACACCAACATGGCGGACAAAGTCTACATCGAGCCGATCACGCCCGAGTTCGTCGCGCGAGTCATCCGCCAGGAAAAACCGGATGGACTCCTGCCGACATTGGGCGGACAAACGGGCTTGAATATGGCAGTGGCCCTGGCTGAAGCAGGCATCCTGGAGCAGGAAAATGTCAAGCTGCTCGGCACCAAGCTGGAATCGATCAAAAAGGCGGAAGACCGCGAGCTGTTCCGCGCATTGATGAACGAGCTGGGCGAGCCTGTGCCGGAATCCGTGATCGTCAGCACCGTAGAGGAAGCCGTGGACTTTGCCAATGAGATCGGCTACCCGATCATCGTGCGTCCGGCCTACACCCTGGGCGGTACCGGCGGCGGGATTTGCGAAGACGAGGAGAATCTGCGCGAGATCGTGGCAAGCGGGCTGAAATACTCTCCGATCACGCAATGCCTCATCGAGAAAAGCATTGCCGGAATGAAGGAAATCGAATACGAAGTGATGCGCGATGCCAACGACAACTGCATCGTCGTCTGCAACATGGAAAACATCGACCCGGTCGGGGTGCATACAGGAGACTCCATCGTCGTGGCGCCAAGCCAAACCTTGTCGGACCGTGAGTATCAAATGCTGCGCTCCTCCGCACTGAACATCATTCGCGCACTGGGCATCGAGGGCGGCTGCAACGTGCAATACGCGCTTGATCCGCACAGCTTCCAATACTACGTCATCGAGGTAAACCCGCGCGTGAGCCGTTCTTCTGCGCTGGCATCCAAAGCGACTGGCTATCCAATCGCAAAAATGGCAGCGAAGATCGCCATCGGATACACCCTGGACGAACTGAAAAATCCGGTGACAGGCCAAACCTTCGCTTGCTTCGAGCCGACGCTCGACTACGTGGTAAGCAAAATTCCGCGCTGGCCATTTGATAAATTCCAGTCTGCCAACCGCAAGCTGGGAACGCAAATGAAAGCGACCGGAGAGGTCATGGCGATCGGTCGGACCTTTGAAGAGTCGATCATGAAGGCGATCCGATCGCTGGAGATCGGCAGCTATCATATCGAGGTCAAGGGAGCAAAAGAGATTTCCGACGAGGTATTGTCCGCACGCCTGATCGCCGCCGATGATGAGCGCCTCTTCCTCCTGGCAGAAGCGCTGCGCCGCGGCTGGACGATCGAGCAGCTGCATGAGTTGACCAAGATCGATTTGTTCTTCCTGTATAAATTCCAAAAAATGGTTAATTTTGAAGCGGTACTGGAGGAAGGCTTGACCACGGAAAAGCTGTATGAAGCCAAACGCATGGGCTTTACCGACCGCAAAATTGCCGAGCTTGCCGGACTTTCCGAAGAAGAAGTGCGCGAACAGCGCAAACAGCAGGGATTCGCGCCGGTATTCAAAATGGTGGATACGTGCGCAGCGGAATTTGAAGCACAGACACCGTACTACTACTCCAGCTACGAAGTGGAAGACGAACGTATCGAGACAGGCAAAAAACGCGTCGTCGTCCTGGGCTCCGGTCCAATCCGCATCGGACAGGGGATCGAGTTCGACTATGCGACCGTGCACGCTGTATGGGCGTTGAAAGAAGCCGGATACGAAGCGGTCATCATCAACAACAACCCGGAGACAGTCTCGACTGACTTCAACACCTCCGACCGTCTGTACTTCGAGCCGCTGTACATCGAAGACGTCATGAACATTCTCGACGTAGAAAAGCCAGAAGGCGTCATCGTCCAGTTCGGCGGACAAACCGCGATCAACCTGGCAGACAAGCTGGCAGCACGCGGCATCAAGATTCTTGGCACCAGCCTCGAAAATATCGACGCAGCCGAGAACCGCGAGAAGTTTGAAGCGCTTCTGCGCGGCCTGGAGATCGCACAGCCGCCAGGAAAAACCGTCACATCGGTGGAAGAAGCAGTCGTAGCGGCAGAAGGACTTGGCTTCCCGGTACTGGTACGCCCATCCTACGTACTGGGTGGACGCGCGATGGAAATCGTCTACAATCAGCCTGAGCTGCTGGAATACATGGAAAAAGCGGTAAAAATCAATCCGGAGCATCCGGTGCTCGTAGACCGCTACATGGTCGGGATCGAGGCAGAGGTAGATGCGATCTGCGACGGCGAAAACGTCCTGATTCCGGGCATCATGGAGCATATCGAGCGGGCAGGGGTCCACTCCGGCGACTCGATCGCGGTATATCCGCCACAATCCCTGTCCCAAGAAATCAAGGATGAACTGATCGACATGACGACGAAGCTGGCACGCGCTCTGCAAATCAAGGGCTTGCTCAACATCCAGTTTGTCATCTATAACAATCGTCCGTATGTGATCGAAGTGAATCCGCGCTCTTCCCGCACCGTGCCTTTCCTCTCCAAAGTGACAGGAATTCCGATGGCAAACATCGCGACGAAGGCGATCCTCGGACACTCGATCGTGGAACAAGGCTTCACGCCGGGCTATCACCCAGAAGAAGAAATGGTATCGGTCAAAGTGCCGGTTTTCTCCTTCGCCAAGCTGCGCCGCGTAGACATCACACTCGGTCCGGAAATGAAATCGACAGGTGAAGTCATGGGACGCGAAAGCACATTGGCAAAAGCGCTGTACAAAGGGTTGGTCGCCGCAGGGATGAACATTCCGACGCAAGGCACCTTGCTCGTCACCGTCGCAGACAAAGACAAGGAAGAGGCGCTGTCCATCGTCAAACGCTTCCGCAAGCTCGGCTTCAAGCTGCTGGCCACTTCCGGCACAGCCGATTACCTGGAGCAGGCAGGCCTGCCTGTCACCCGTGTCAACAAATTGTCTGAAGGCACGCCAAATCTGCTGGACATGATTCACACGGGGGAAGCCAACATCGTGCTGAACACCTTGACCAAAGGAAAAACACCGCAGCGTGACGGATTCCGCATCCGCCGGGAAGCTGTCGAGAACGGAGCCGTGTGCCTTACTTCACTCGATACGGCGACAGCTCTCCTGCATGTGCTGGAGACAATCACCTTCTCGACAGAGGCGATGCCAACACAGCGCGCAGGTGCGAAGGTTACCGTAACGGTATAAGAAAAGCAGTGTCAGATAGAGAAAACCAGACTGGGGATCAAAGGGGAGAGGCAGTGTGAAACCGGAAACCATCGATATTCGTGAGCGCATGATCGTTGCGCTCGACTTTTCTACACTGGAAGAGGTCAAGCAATGCCTGGCTTCTTTGAAGGGACATGTACGCTACGTAAAGGTCGGCATGGAGCTGACCTATGCTGAAGGACCAGCCGTGTTTCATTACCTGAAGGAGCTGGGACTGAAGGTCTTCGTCGACCTGAAGGTACACGACATTCCCAATACGGCAAAAGGAGCCATGCGCAGCCTTGCGCGGCACGGCGTGGACATGGTGAATGTGCACGCGGCCGGCGGCGTTGCGATGATGCAAGCGGCACGCGAAGGATTGGAGCAGGGAACAGCGGCGGGTGCTGCTGCTCCCTTGCTGATCGGCGTCACGATGCTGACATCTACCGGGAAGCAGACGATGAACGACGAATTGGCAATTGCAGGCGACGTCGAGGATGTCGTCCTTCACTACGCGAAAATGACCAAGCAAGCGGGTCTGGATGGCGTCGTCGCTTCTCCACTGGAGGTCCCTGTGATCAAAAAAGCGTTGGGAGAATCCTTTGTTACCGTTACCCCGGGGATTCGTCCGCTGGGTGCCGACCAAGGCGACCAGACACGGATCACCACACCGGAGCAGGCATTTAGGCTCGGCAGCGACTATCTCGTGATCGGCCGGGCCGTCACCGCAGCGAAAGACCCGTCAGCCGCTTGGGAGAGCATCGTGCAAGCGGTCGAGGCGGACCGCAGCTAAATCCGCTCATATACGAGCTACTACAACCCCATCTGGAAAAGAGAGGACATGATAGCATGACGAAGGCGAAAGAAATCGCGAGCAGCTTGCTTGCCATCGGCGCAGTCCATCTGCGCCCTGATCAACCCTTTACCTGGACATCCGGCATCAAATCGCCGATCTACTGTGACAATCGGATCACCATGTCCTATCCGTCCGTTCGCCGCCAGATCTCACAGGCATTTGCCGAACTGATTCGCGAAAAGTATCCTGAAGCACAGGTCGTAGCGGGAACAGCGACAGCAGGGATTCCTCACGCTGCCTGGGTGGCGGAGCTGTTGGATCTGCCGATGATCTACGTACGTGATAAAGCAAAAGGCCACGGCCGCCAGAATCAGATCGAAGGAGCGCTGGCTGCAGGGCAAAAGGTGGTTGTGATCGAGGATCTGATTTCCACGGGCGGCAGCTCGCTCAAAGCAGCGCAGGCCGTGCAGGCGGAAGGGGGCGAAGTTCTCGGAGTCGCCGCGATCTTCAGCTATCAGTTCCCGGATGCCGAAGCCTTGTTCGCTAATGCAGGAATTCCGTGCACGACCATTTCCCATTACACGGCATTGCTGGAAGCAGCGAGGGAGCAGGGTACGATCACTGCCGAACAGGAAACGCTGCTCGGGGAATGGCGCAAAGCACCAAAAACGTTTTTTGCTTAAACATAATGAGAGTGAAAGTGGTCGAATTGCCGCTTTCACTCTTTTTTCATTCCAAATGGGCGTATAAAATATGTAAGGCTGGAATTTATTTGGAGACTATTTCGTACCTTTAGTATATTTTAAAACGAATAGGCTTCATTTCTTAATCGAGAAGGGAGAATGTTATTTGAGTATAAAAAATGAGAAACATATGAAGTCAGAAAAAGTTGATAAAATGTATTTGACTAAAGGATGGGGCTATGTAGCAGCTTTTGCTCTGTTGCCGTATGCGATTTTAAAATCGCTTTGGGCATGGGGATCAACGGTGGGACTTACAACAAATCAAGCTGTACAAGATGTAGCAGGGTTTGGTGATGCGTTAAAGGAAGGATCTGCTTTTCTATATACGTTCTATGCCATTGGAATCGACTTCACAGCTGTCTTGGCGATACTGGCATCATTATTTGCTTTAGCTCTCGTGACCTCTTGGGGGGAGAAAATGCCAAGATGGCTTTTGATCATTGCAGGATGGTCAGTTGGGGTCATAACAGTTCTTATTAGCTTCTTGACAGCCCTTCAATTTATGGGAGTGCTTCCGAAAGGATATACCGAAGGGTTTGCCATTGAGTGCTTATCTTAGTGTCCTTTGGTGTTCCGGAACAACTTTCAACCATCTGGCGCATTTGCTGAATAAAGAGCTTCAGCTTGTAAGAAACCCAGCTAATCTTCTTTTACGAAAGTAGCTGGGTTTTATAGGTAGGACATGCCCTCGTCATTTCATCATGATGATGTTTTGGCTTCCTTTTTTTTCGGGTATCCGATGAGGATCGCGACGATTCCGCAGATCCCTATGAGGATCGGATAAAAAGAGTACGGCAGGATGCTCACTGGTGATATTCCGGCAACACTTGCAGCCGCCAGGAATTGGGCTCCGTATGGCAGAAGGCCTTGAATGGCACAGGAGAAAAGATCTAAAATGCTTGCGGACTTACGCGGCTCAATCCCATACTGGTCAGCAATATTTTTTGCAAGCGGTCCGGCAATTAAAATAGCGATCGTATTATTGGCCGTCGATACATTCGTTAAGCCTACAAGACCGGCAATGCCAAATTCAGCACCCTTTTTCGATGTAATCTTTCGTGTCGCAAGTTGAAGCAAAAAGTCAATTCCGCCGTTGCTTTTCATAACCTCCACCATACCAGCAATTAATATCGCAAGAAAGGCCATTTCATACATGCCTGCCATTCCTTGGCCAATCTTTTGGAAAAGGCTCATGATATGATAGCTGCCATCCGCTAAGCCAACTGCCCCAGCGAGAACAATCCCTGATGCTAGAACTAGGAAAACATTCATTCCAGCCAACGCCAAAATGATAACCAAAATATAGGGGACAATTTTGATCAAATGATAGCTCAGATGCTCCACTTGTGCCGTTTCCCCCATCGTGATGGCCCATAAAATGATGCACGTTGCAATAGCGGCCGGTAGCACAATCCAAAAATTCACCTTAAATTTATCCCTCATTTGTGCACCTTGTGAGCGAACGGCAGTGATTGTTGTATCTGAAATAAAGGACAAGTTATCCCCAAACATCGAACCGCCAATAATCGCCCCGATAACGAAAGCCATGGAAAGATCGGTTTGCTGGCTTATCCCAACGCCAATCGGCGCCAGTGCAACAATCGTACCCATCGATGTGCCCATTGACAGGGAGATAAAGCAGGCAATAATGAACAAGCCTACAACGAGCAGGTTTTGCGGAACGACCGATAGAGCAAAGTTAACAGTTGAGTCTACTGCTCCCGTACCTTTTGCTACTTCTGAAAAGGCCCCTGCCAAAAGAAAAATCACTACCATCAGCATGACATTTCCATTTCCTGCTCCTTGGCAAAAAATTTCAACCTTTCGAGAAAACGGCTCTTTTCGATTCATCATCAGAGCGATAGCTCCCGAAATAGCGATGGCTACAATCACAGGAAAGGCGTAAAAGTCACCTGTAATAACCCCTGAACCAATAAATAAAATCAAAAAAACAACAAATGGGATCAGCGCCCATGGATTCCCTGGCTTCATGGTTCTACCTCCAAAAATAAAAGGAACAATTCTTTTGTCCATTCTTTGCCCGAAAAAGGGCCTCATCTTGAAAATACAAGAAGAGGCCTTATATCTATAAAACACTCCCACTATAAATTAATGTTTTCTCGCGTTTACTCACTCGTTCTTAGATTTTCAGCCATCAACATTCCAGAGAAGTGGGCGAATCATGTAATTATGGAATATTTTTCTGAATGAGCCGGTGG